>OHDA01000761.1_pt1 | contig 14344 bp, 14 predicted proteins | sample 1566881 | NCBI WGS metagenome assembly OHDA01 (sample SAMEA3879585, study PRJEB24766) | human gut metagenome | biome: human-associated habitat; feature: feces | place: USA | collected 1985/1987
TTAATAGATTCCGATCCGCAGGGCAATTCTACCAGTGGTTTGGGCTTTGATAAGCGTGATATCAAAAAGTGTATCTATGATACGCTGATCGACGATGTACCAATGAAGGAACTGATCATGCGCAGCGCTTATGAAAATTTGGACGTGCTGCCGGCGACGATCCAGCTGGCGGGAGCAGAGATCGAGCTGGTAAGCCTGATGAACAGGGAAGGACGCCTGAAGCGGGCTTTGGAACGGGTCAAGCATGACTATGATTATGTATTGATCGATTGTCCGCCGTCTTTGGGGCTGCTGACGATCAATGCGCTGACGGCGGCCAGTTCAGTGCTGATTCCGATCCAGTGCGAGTTTTATGCGCTGGAAGGCGTCAGCCAGCTGATGAACACTATTAAATTAGTACAGCGGAACCTTAATCCGGCCTTGAAGCTGGAAGGCGTAGTAATGACGATGTATGATGCACGGACCAATTTATCTACAGACGTCGTTGATGAAGTAAAAAAGTATTTTGAAACAAAAATGTACAATACTATTATCCCCCGCAATGTGCGACTGAGTGAGGCTCCCAGCCACGGGCAGCCGGTCATTGTCTACGATCCAAAATCTAAAGGAGCAATGGTTTACCAGGAGCTGGCGCGGGAGGTGATCGGTGATGAATAAAAAAGGTCTGGGTAAAGGTCTGGGCGCAATTTTTGGCGATGCGGCAGGCCCGGTCGATACCGTTGTAGAACCTGTACGCAGCGATGAAGAGAAACTGCATGGGGTCATCCAGCCGCTGGTGGTACGTAAACACGGCCGTAAGTATGAGATCGTCGCCGGTGAACGCCGCTGGCGTGCTTCGAAAGAAGCCAAGCTGAAAACGGTTCCGGTGATCATTCGCGATTATGACGATGCAACGATGATGGAAATAGCGCTGGTCGAAAATATCCAGCGGCATGACCTTAATCCTGTAGAAGAAGCAGAAGGTATCAAACGTCTGATGACTGAGTGTAAGCTGACGCAGGAAGAGGCTGCTAAAAAGGTTGGCCGCAGCCGTACTGCGGTAGCAAATATACTGCGGCTGCTGAATCTGCCGCAGCAGATCAGGGAATATGTTTCACGTGAAACATTGACAATGGGACAGGTTAAACCGTTGCTTTCTCTGGATAATGAAAAGCAGCAGCTGGAAGTTGCGACGGCGATCATGGAAAAAGGCTGGAGTTCGCGGACCGTGGAAGATGTGGTCAAAGAGCTGAAGGCCGGGCGCAAGGTTAAGGTCGCTAAGGAAACAGTAACGGTACTTGGCAGCAAGTCGCCTGCTAAGAAAGCAGGAACGGCAGCACAGAAGGACGTTTTTGCCAGTGATTTCCAAAATCGTCTGGTGGAGTTATTGGGCACGAAAGTCAAAGTAGTTCCCAAAGATACAAGACAGGGTAAAATCGAGATCGAATATTATTCTCCAGAGGATCTGGAGCGTATCTATGATCTGCTGAACAAACCGGCACAGGAGCCGGTAAAAAGAAAGAAACCCTGGCTTTCTGTTTAAAATGAAGCAGGCTACATTGATGAGGGGAAGACGTAAGTGAAAAGAAGCCTGCAAGCGCAGCGCTTACCGGGAGGAGAGTTATGATCGGTTTGGGAACGCTGGTTAACTCCGGGTCGATTTTGATCGGAGCTGCCGCAGGATTGCTGCTGCGCCGCGGACTGCCTGAAAAATGGCAGGAAAGCATCATGCAGGGTGTGGCATTGTGCATCATTGTTATTGGCGTGCAGATGGCTTTTAAGTATTGTTTTAGGAGCTATCGTTGGCGAAGCTGTTGATATTGATGCCAAACTGCAAAGCTTTGGTGACTGGATCGGCAGTAAGCTTATTGGCGGACGTGATGCCGGAGCTGCCAAAGCGATCGGGGAAGGTTTTGTGGCAGCCAGCCTGATTTATTGTGTAGGTGCGATGGCTATTATCGGCAGCCTGCAGGACGGCCTGAAAGGCGATACAACGATTTTGTTTGCGAAATCAACACTGGACGGTATCATCGCGATTATCCTGACGGCTAACCTGGGTATCGGTGTCGCGCTGTCGGCAGTAAGCATACTGTTGTATCAGGGGACACTGACGCTCTTGGCAGGTGTGCTGGAGCCGGTATTGACTGCCGGTATTTTAAATGAAGTAACCGCTACAGGCGGAGTACTGATCATGGCGATCGGCGTCAATATGCTGAAGGTAGTGCAGATCCGTATTTCCAATCTGCTGCCGGCAGTACTGTGGGCAGGCGTCATCGTTACAGTTTTAGGTCTTTTGTAAAGGGAGAAGAAAGAACAATGGAACAGATCAATCAAATTTTAAGCGGTAATCTGCTGATCATAGTAGCAGTATTGCTGGTATCGACATTATTTTTGCTGGTGATGCTGGTAAAGATGAACAGTAAGCTGAGCAAGCTGCAGTGGAAGTATGATTATTTTACCAAAGGCACGACGATGGATCTGGATGAAGTACTTACCCAGACTCTGGAAGATGTGCGCAGCGCGGAAGCTAAAATAACAGCTTTAGAAAAAAGCCGTGATGAGTTGAGACTGCGCCTGAAAAGCTGTGTGCAGAATCTGCGAGTATTAAGATATAATGCTTTTGATAATACTGGCAGCGATTTAAGTTATTCACTGGCGCTGGTTGACGAAGAAAATAACGGCGTCGTACTTTCCAGCATTTATGGCCGTGAAGAAAATCGCTGTTATGCCAAACCGGTAACAGCCGGAAAATCTCAGTATGTACTTTCTAAAGAAGAGCAGGAAGTATTACAGCAAAAATAAGAAAAAGCAGGTACAAAAGTCATCGCTATAAATGACTTCTAAAGCCTGTCTGGCAAAAAACGAATACGTTGGCTCGTAAACGAGATAAAAAACGCTCACAATTGATTTGTGAGCGTTTTTTGTACTGGTTAGTAAAATAGAGCTTAAAAAATTATTTGCAATCTTCACTAAGGTTTTTTTTGCCATATAAAGTTTTCAGGTCTGCTTGGGTATGTTGGTAATTTTTGTTAGCCAGGGAATTTTCTGTTTTTAATGCAGGCAAATGGATCTGCATAATATCGGTCATGGTATCAAAAATAAGATCGTTAGTAAAATATGCGGAACGATTCTGCCGGCAAGCGTCGATGACCTGGGGATTATTTTGGGCATAAGCTTCAGAAAAATAGGTGTAGAACGGAATATGCACCATATTAAATGTAAATCGTGAAGAATCATGGCTTAGATTGGCATCAACATCATCGGCGTGATCAGAAAAATAAACCAGTCCCTGAAAGCCAGGCAGCTGTTCAATAAACTGAAAAAGATTCTGCATAACGTAATCGTTATAGAGAATGCTGTTATCATAAGTATCGATATTTCTGCCTTTACCGGTATTGGACCAGCGCTGAAATTTGTGGGGATAACGCTCCTGATAAGAACCATGATTGCCCATGAGGTGAAGCACTACCAAAGTTTTGTCAGCTAGTGGTAATGTTTTTAAAACATCGACAAGACTAAGGTCATAACGGGTGGTCTGGGTAGTTTCACCGAGATGGCCGTTAAGCCAGTATTGTGTTTGCGCCTGATCGGCAATTACGGATACCGGTGTGTCCCAGGCGCTGTATTTTACCTGATTGCTGATCCAGACAGTTTGAAAGCCGGCGGCCTGGGCGACTTCGATAATAGAAGCGGCGTTTTCCAATGCTAAAGCATTATACTGGTTTTTAGCAGTCAGCGCATAGGTAAGCACCGGAACGGTGTGGCTGTGGCAGGCATAAGCGTTTTGAAAGAGAAAAAAGTTTTTCTGATCTGTCATGGAGTCAAGCCAGGGCGTTGTGGGCCGTTCGTAACCATAAGCAGACATATGGTCTTTGTTCTGCGATTCACCGATGACTAAAAAGTAGGCGCCGGAGGCGGAAGCAGAGTTCAGCTCTGCAAGGGAAGCAAGGGCTTTTTGACGGGCGGCTTTCTGCTGCGCGAAGCTGTCATAATTATGTAAAGCTGTCTGCGTTTCACGAAAAATATTGACAAGAAAATTATCAGTGCTAAAAGCAAGCGCCCCAAGATTACCGGCGCTGATCAACACGAGTAGAAGGAGGGGAAGCAATGTTATTTTAAGAGCAGTCAGTCGTTTGATAAAAAAAGTCATCCAGGAAAGATAGGTTAAAATAAGTCCGATAAAAAGGACAAATGTAATAATAGTAAAATTTATCTGCAGGTATTCAAGGGCTTCGGAGGGATTTGTCTGGAGAAAGGCCAGGAGTGCGGCAGCATTTGGAAATTGTCCGCTGGCTGCGTAATAGCCCCAAACGAGAAGAGAAAAAATAAAGCAAAGGAGCTGAAATAAAAAAGCTGGTAAGAAAAAAATCTTGGCGTAACGAGTATAGGAGGTATAGTAATATAAAAGGAAGCCGGTATTGGTTACTGCTAAACAAAACGTGATATAAAGTGCAGAGTCACTGGATGTCAGAGTTTTGTCAGCAGTTATTTTGAGGAAAAACAGGGAAAGGAGCGGCAATAATACTGCCAGATAATTATAAAAAAGTATTTTTCTATTTTTTAATAAGATAGAAAAAATACAGGTTGTGATCAAAGTAGTACATAATAGCTGCCGTATTTTAGTAAAAATAAAAAATTCGCTCGTTAAGAATTGAATTACCAATGCAATACTAAAGATCGAAAAAAATATAGTAAAAAAATGAGGAAATAGAGATTTTTTTATGCAGTGTAGTTTATTTTTAATATTTAAATCCAAGAAAATCGCCTCCGGACAAAAGTATAACACATTCGCCCCCCCCCACAAGACTTTCCGGGAAACTGGGTATTTTCGAGGATTGTAATTTCTTTTGCAGGCAATAAAAAAGCGATCCCCTTTCGAGAATCGCTTGAGGTAATACATATGAAAGTAAATTTTATTACGGTTGCCGCTCTCTGAAAAAAGAGCTTTACATGTTGCCGTGGAACAGCTGCAGAAGAATGAACATGATTTGGGCGCTCATCAGATATTTGAACCAGATCCGGGCATAGACGTAGCCCTGCGGGCTTATTTCATAAGCACCGGCAATGCGGCCCTGAACGCCGTAGGATTCCAAAGCAGAAAGAAACAGCAGCATACAGCCAGGCTCCCAGCTGTCGCCTGTAATGAGCCAGATACAATAAAATAAGAAAAGAATATCAATGAGAAAATAGATCAGAAAAAAAATAGTGGTTTTATCAAGAAAAACGACATGGACCTTCTGACGGCTTTTGCGTGTTTCAACTATGACGCGGAAATTGTGCAGGAACAGAGCCAATTCGCGGTGATATATAAAGGAAAAAACTTTCGCGCATAAAAAAAGTAAGGGTATATAATGCATGGGAGCTCCTATCTGTAATCGATTAACTTACAAGAATATTATACATCATAGAAAGAAAAGCTGCCAAGCCATTTCCATGAATTTTGTATACAATCCGCAAAGAGAGGAAGAATGTCCTTTGCAAACGCATTAAAACGAAAAAAGTCAAAAAAATACAAAATGGCGGAGTAAATTATTTGTTTTTTGTACGGATTTGCAAAAAAAGAGTTGACAAAAGTGTGAAAAACTATTTATAATTGTGAGCAGATAGTTACAAACGTAGCTTTGCCAGAAGAACACACTGTTAAGAGGGGAACAGCATCGGCTGCTGCATAGAAGTAACCAATTATACTATAAGGAAAAGGGGAAAGAACACATGAAAACCTGGAAAAAAGTTGCCAGTGCCGCTTTGGCTGCAATGGTATTTGCTTCGCTGACAGCAGGCTGCGGCGGCGGAGACAAAAAGAAAGAGGCTGCAAACAGTAATGAGATCGTAGTAGGCGCAAGCTTTGAGCTGACCGGCAATGTTGCCAATTACGGTAAATCTACGCTTTCCGGCTTAAAAATGGCGTTTGATGAAGTCAATAAGGCCGGTGGCATTGACGGTAAAAAACTGCGCATCGTGGAAAGCGATAATAAATCAGAGCCTTCTGAAGCAGGCAACTCAGTTACCAAGCTGGTAACGCAGGATAAGGTAATAGCTGTTGTCGGACCGGCAACCAGCGGCTGTGTGGCTGCTTCCACACCTATTACTACCGCTAATAAAGTACCTTTGATCGCGCCTTGTGCAACAGCTCCGAATATCACCGTTGAAAACGGTAAGGTAAAAGAATTTGTTTTCCGTTCCTGCTTTATCGATCCCTTCCAGGGTCGGGTCATGGCAGAGTTTGCCGATAAAAACCTGCAGGTAAAAAACATAGCGATCTTATATGATGCTTCCAGCGACTATTCTAAAGGTCTGGCTGAAGTCTTTACTAAAACCATGGAAGAAAAAGGCGGCAAGATCGTTGCCAAAGAGGCTTTCCTTGCTAAAGACCTGGATTTTAAATCTGCCCTGACTAAAATTAAATCTACAAATCCTGAAGCAATTTACATTCCCGGTTATTATGAAGAAGTTGCCAAGATCATCAAACAGACCCGTGAATTGGGACTGAATGTTCCGCTTTTGGGCTGCGACGGCTGGGATAGCCCGAAACTTGTTGAGATCGGCGGTCCGGCAGCATTGAACAATACTTATTTCTCCAGTGCTTATTCCGCACAGGATAAAGAGCCTTCCGTACAAAAATTCATTGCCGGTTATAAAGCCATGTATAACAAAGAACCTGATGTTTTCTGTATGCAGGGTTATAATGCCGGTCTGATCCTGGCTGACGCTATCAAACGCGCAGGGACCACTGACGGTACTAAACTGGCTGCTGCTATCGCTGCTACCAAAGACCTGTCCGTTGCCAGCGGTAAACTGACTTATGATGCTGATCATAATCCGATCACCAGTGCTATCATCATTGAACTGAAAGACGGCGTACAGACCTTTAAAGAAAAAATTACTCTGTGATCCAGAACAAATAAGCTGTTGTAAAAAGAAGATATTGAAATGCAGAACCCAGGTAGACCCATTGTTTTTTAGATGTTTTTTAGTCCGGCGCGGCTGAGCCGCGTCAGATTAAATATATTTTGCAGTTTCATCAGAGGGGGAAAAAACAATGAAAAAAGTTACCAAGGTATTCTCAGTAATGGTAGCGAGCGTGGCTTTAGCAGCTATGCTTGGCGGCTGCGGCGGCGATAAGAAAGCTGCCGGTGATACCATTAAGGTCGGCGGTAATCTTGAGATGACCGGCGGCAGCGCCAGCTTTGGCATTTCTTCAAAAAATGCGATCGAACTGGCATTCAAAAACATTAATGACAAAGGCGGCATTAATGGTAAAAAACTGGAGCTCGTTGTGGCAGACAATAAGTCCGAAGCAGCCGAAGCTACCAATGCCATGCAGAAGCTGGTATCTCAGGATAAGGTCGTTGCCGTTATCGGACCGAACCTTTCCTCTGCTACGATAGCTGCAGGGGCGATCAATAACGGCAGTAAGGTGCTGGATATTGCGCCGATGGCAACTAATCCGAACGTTACAGTGGACCCGGCGACAGGTAAGACAAAAGAATATAATTTCCGCGCCTGCTTCATTGATCCGTTCCAGGGTACTGTTATGGCGAATTTTGCTAAAAATGATTTGAAAGCAAATAAAGCAGCGATCCTTATCGATAATTCTTCTGACTATGCCAAAGGCCTGGCGGCGTTCTTCAAAGAAAACTTTATTAAGAACGGCGGCACTGTTGTGGCTGAAGAATCCTATCTGCAAAAGGATACCGATTTCAAAGCTACTTTGACTAAAATCAAAGCTGCGGCTCCGGATATTCTTTATGTTCCCGGTTATTACCAGGAAGTTGGTATGGTCGTTAAGCAGGGCCGTGAAATGGGTATTGAGATCCCCATGGCCGGCGGCGATGGCTGGGACAGCGCTAAGCTGCCGGAAATAGCAGGCAAGGCGGCACTCAATAATACTTATTTCTCCAGCTTGTATTCTCCTGATGATGATTCTGCTTTGAATAAAGCGTTCGTCAGCGAATATGAAAAGGCTTATAAAGTAAAACCAGATGTTTTTGCAGCGCTTGCCTATGATTCTGCTTTGCTGGTTGCCGAGGCAATCAAAAACGCAGGCGATACCGATCCGGTGAAAGTCGCGCAGGCTATGGCCAAAATCAACGGCTTCCAGGGCGTCTCCGGTACGGTGACTTTCGACGCGCAGCATAATCCGGTCAAGAGTGCGGTAATCATTGAACATAAAGACGGCGCTCAAACCTTCAAGACAAAAATCAATCCTTGATAAAAATCCACAATTAATTTTTTGCAATGGTGCGGGCTGTGGTATTACCACAGCCTCATTGCGTTTAAACCACGAGATCAGGAGGACGGGAATTATGGATATGGGTTCCTTTATGCAGCAATTTGTCCAGCAGCTTATCAATGGCATTTCGCTGGGCAGTATTTATGCGCTGGTAGCATTGGGATACACAATGATCTACGGTATCATCAAGCTCATTAACTTTGCTCACGGCGATATTTACATGTTGGGGGCTTATTTCGGCTTTATAGCAACCACAATGTTTGGTTTTTCTTTTATTCCGGCTATTCTTTTTTCTATGGCCTGTGCCGCGTTAGCGGGTATTATTATAGAGCGTGTGGCTTACCGGCCGATGCGTAACGCTCCGAGAATCGCAATTTTAATTACGGCTATTGGCGTATCTTTCTTTTTGGAATACAGTATGATCCTGGTTGCAACGCCGCAGCCACGTACTTTCCCGTCTGTATTTGAAGCTACTATTTACCACTTCGGTCCTCTGGTCGTCAACAGCCAGCAGGTCGTCATTCTGATCAGTGCGCTGATTTTGATGGCCGTACTGACTTACATTGTACAAAACACCAAAGCGGGCAAAGCCATGCGCGCCGTATCATTTGACGCCGACGCCGCCCGTTTGATGGGTATCAATATTGACCGCGTTATCTCCATGACCTTTGCTTTAGGCTCTGCTTTGGCAGCAGCCGGCGGCGTTCTGGTAGGTATCTACTATAATTCGATCGACCCGCTGATGGGTATGGTCCCCGGTATCAAAGCCTTCGTTGCCGCTGTACTTGGCGGTATCGGTATCATTCCCGGCGCGATGCTGGGCGGTTTGATTCTGGGCGTTGTCGAAGCTATGGTCAGCGGTTTCTTTTCTTCGACCTTCCGCGATGCTGCGGCATTTGCTATTCTGATCCTCATTTTGCTCTATAAACCGGCTGGGATACTGGGCAAAAATGTACGTGAGAAAGTGTAGGTGAGAGCTGTGAATGCATTGAGAAAAAAAGATTTGCTGACATTAGTAGCCTGCGCCGTACTTTTTGCCGTTGTGCAGGGGCTGATGGCGGCAGAAATCATTGGACCGTTCTGGGAACTGAACATCGTTCTGATCTGTATCAATATCATTCTGTCCGTCAGTCTGAACCTGATCAACGGTTATACAGGCCAGTTTTCCATCGGCCATGCGGGCTTTCTGGCAGTCGGTGCTTATACCGGCGCTATCGTGACGGTCAAGCTGGGCTTTCCGTATGAGCTGGCATTGGTCGTGGGTACTGTTGCCGCAGGTTTTCTGGGCTTTTTGATCGGTTTGCCGACACTGCGCCTGAATGGCGATTATCTGGCGATCGCGACTTTGGGCTTAGGCGAGATCATTCGTATCTGTATCCTGAATATCGATTACGTGGGCGGGGCCTCCGGGCTGATGGGTATTCCCCGGATGACCAACTTCCCCTGGGTCTTCTGGATCATGATCTTTATTATTTTCTTCATCAAAAACTTTAAGAACTCAGCACCTGGCCGCTGCTGCCTGGCGATCCGTGAAAATGAGATCGCTGCCGATACCATGGGTATCGATACTACGAAATACAAAGTTATGGCTTTTACGCTGGGCGCCGCTTTTGCCGGTACTGCGGGCGTATTGTTCTCGCATTATTTTTATATCGCGCATCCGGCTTCCTTTACCTTCATGCGTTCGTTCGATATTTTGACCATGGTGGTTTTGGGCGGTCTGGGGTCAATGACCGGCGCTATCACCGGCGCTGTGCTGCTGACTTTTATTTCCGCTTATCTGGCGGAGTATCCTGAATGGCGGATGATCATTTATTCGATCACTTTGATCGTTTTGATGCTGCGCCGTCCGCAGGGACTGTTCGGTAATAAAGAGCTCAGTTTGAAAATGTTTCACTTAGGAGGTGGCAAAGATGGAAGCACTGCTGAAAGTAAATGATATTTCGATGGTTTTCGGCGGCTTGCGCGCTGTCTCCAACTTTTCCATGGAAATCAAGGCTGGTGAGCTGATCGGCCTGATCGGGCCTAACGGCGCCGGCAAAACTACGGCTTTTAATATGATCACCGGTGTTTATACGCCTACCGAGGGCGAGATCATGTTCAACGGCACGCGTACCAGCGGTAAAAAATCTTACCAGGTAACGCAGCTGGGCATGGCCCGTACCTTTCAGAATATCCGCCTGTTTTCCGAGCTTTCGGTCATCGACAATGTCAAGATCGCTTATAATATGCACGTCAAATATACTTTAGGCGAGGCTATTGCCCGTGTAGGACGCTATTTCAGCGAAGAGGACGCGATCACCCATAAGGCGCTGGAGCTTTTAAAAATCTTCAAGCTGGAAGACAAGGCTTATGAAACAGCCAAGAACCTTCCTTATGGTGAACAGCGCCGTCTGGAAATTGCCCGCGCCCTGGCTACGGAACCGAAGCTGCTGCTTTTGGACGAACCGGCGGCAGGTATGAATCCTCAGGAAACCAAAGAGTTGATGGAGATGATCCGCTGGATCCGGGACAAATTTTCTTTGTCGATCTTGCTGATCGAACATGATATGGGCCTGGTCATGGGTGTCTGCGAGCGGATCTATGTTCTGGAATATGGTTTCTGTATCGCTAATGGCACGCCGGAGGAGATCAAAAATAATAAGCGTGTTATCGAAGCATACTTGGGCGAGGAGGTATCCTGATGTTAAAGGTAGACAATATCGATGTATATTATGGTGCTATCCACGCTATCAAGGGCATCAGTATCGAAGTACCGAAAGGTGAGATCGTAACGCTGGTCGGTTCCAACGGCGCCGGTAAAAGTACGACTCTGCGTACTATTTCAGGGTTGATGAAACCCAAAAACGGCGCGATCTTATTTGAGGATAAAAATATCGTCGGTGTGCCGGCGCATAAGATCGTGGGTATGGGACTGTGTCAGGTCCCGGAAGGCCGCCATGTTTTTGCAAATATGTCGGTCATGGAAAACCTGGAGCTGGGCGCCTATCTGCGCAGCGATAAGGACGAGATCGCCCGCGATCTGGAAGACGTTTTCAAGAAATTTCCACGGCTGTTAGAACGTAAGGATCAGATTTCCGGTACGCTTTCCGGCGGTGAGCAGCAAATGCTGGCGATGGGGCGTGCGCTGATGAGCCGTCCGCGGCTTTTGCTTCTGGATGAGCCTTCGATGGGTCTGGCACCGTTGCTTGTTAAAGAAATTTTTAATATAATAAAAGAAATAAACGAGAGCGGCACCACGGTGCTTTTGGTAGAACAAAATGCCAATATGGCTTTGTCGATTGCCGATAAAGCTTATGTATTGGAAACCGGCCGCATCGCTTTGGCAGGCACGGCACAGGAATTAGCCAGCAGCGAGGCTGTGCGTAAGGCTTATTTGGGCGGCTGATGCCGGAAAAAGGAGCGTGTTGACAATGTTAGTTAAAGATTTTATGACCCCTAACGTATTAACTATTTCGGAAGACAAAAGCATGCTGGAAGCCAGGGAACTGATGAAGAGCAGCGCTTTTCGCCGTATTCCCGTAGTGGATGATATCAAAAGAGTGATGGGCATTATCACGGACGGTGATGTCGGACGGACTTCTCCTTCTGATGCCAGCACTTTGTCGCGTTATGAAGCCAATTATCTGCTGTCGCGCCTGAAGGTGCGCGACGTAATGACCCGCGACGTGATCACTGTGCGCGATAACAGTGCGATCGAGGACGTTGCCTATATCCTGTATAAGCATAAGATCAATGCTCTGCCGGTCGTTAATGAAGATAACAAGTTGTGCGGTATTATTACAGACAGCGATATTTTCCGTGCTTTTGTTACTATTATGGGCATTGCTAAAAGCTGTACCCGTATCACTATCGACGTTACTGATAAAGTCGGCGTCATCGCTGATATCGGCGGGATGTTCCGCGATCAGGGCATCAACATCATTTCAGTTGTTACCAAACGCAATGATGCCGATACTACCGAGCTGACGATCCGTGCCGATCTTTCGCAGCATGGTATGGATATTATCGAGCAGATCCGTGAAGCCGGTTACGATGTAACGGACATCAGTACGGTGAAAGGTGTAGAATAAGCTATGTTGGACGTCAAGTTCAATGTCGGTGATGTAGTACGGATGAAAAAGGCCCATCCCTGCGGTTCCTTTGAATGGGAAATTACCCGTACTGGTATGGATTTTGGGCTGAAATGCAAGGGCTGCGGCCATTTTGTAATGATCGCCCGGCCGAAGTTCATCAAGGCTGTCAAAGCTGTAGTTGCTGCGGCTGACGAGCAGTAAAAAATAAGGATAACGTAAAAACCCTGCCTTTGATCAAAAGGCAGGGTTTTTTGCTGTGCAGATGATACTATTATTATGCGGCTGCGGAAAAGCGGTCCGCAGGGTCTGTGCTTTGAAGTAAAACGCGGCAGCGTTTGTTTTATTCCAGTTTGCTTTTAAAGGTCCAGCCGGCAATGCTCAGTGTCAGTGCGGCGATCAAAGCCAGAGGGATCAGGTTCAGCAAAACGTACGACATTGCCATATCCTTCAGTAAAACGCCTTTGGCGATGACCAGAAAAAAGCGCAGTGGATTAAGATAGGTAAGATACTGCAGCAGGACTGGCATGTTGTCGATCGGGGAGATAAATCCCGATAATAATACTGCCGGCATTTGAAAGGTAAAAACGCCCAGAATGGCCTGCTGCTGGGTACGGCACAGGGAGGAGATAAATAAGCCGACGCCGACCAGGGCCAGAAGCGCTACAAAATCGGCGGCCAGAAAAACAAAGAGCGAACCGGCTAACGGGAAATCAAAAAACCAGACCGAAATAGCCAGCATCACCATCGTCAGCAGCCAGGCTAAAAGCTGTGCGGGCACAGCCTTGCCGATCAGGATCTCAGTTGAAGAAAGGGGGCTGACGATCAGCTGATCGAAAGTACCGACTTCTTTTTCCCGGGCAATAGACAGTGAGGTCAGTAAAAGCGCTATGACCATAGAAATCAGCGCCATCAGGGAAACCAGCGAATAATATTTATAATCCAGATTGATATTGAACCAGTTCCTGGTGACGATCTCTACTTTGGGATCAGTGCCAGCCAGACTCTGGGCATAACCCTGAATGATCTGGGTGGCGTAACCGCCGATGATGGCGGCAGAATTAGTCTGCCTGCCGTCGGTTATCAACTGGACGGCAGTGCCGGTCTTATTTTTGATGGCTGCGGCAAAATCGCCGGGTATCTCTAACGCGATACTGGCCTGCTGGATGTCGATTTTTTCTTTGAGCTGCTGCGGGGTGTCGACCAGCGTGACAGAATTGAACCAGGGCGAATTCTCAAAATGGCTGATCAGCTCGCGGGAATAATAGCTGCGGCTGTTATCCAGCACCAACATGTCGATATTTTTTACTTCCATAGTCACAGCGTTGGCGAAAATTATCAGTTGGAAGATGGGCAGTATGGTAACAATGACACGGCTGCGCGGGTCTTTCCAGATAGCTTTAAATTCCTTGATGATCAAAGTAAATAATCGTGCCGTCATTTTTCCAACCTCGCTAATGTGTTTTTGTAGACAAAAAATAACAGCACCAGGCAGAGAATGCCTAAATAGATCGTATTGATCAGTACGATCTCACTGATCGTGCCGGCTAAAAATTCACTCTCGATAAAGGAAACAAAATAACGCTGAGGCAGTACGGCTGTTAAATATCTGAAAAAGGCCGGCATGGAGGAAATGGGAAACATCAGGCCGGAAAGCAGCAGTGCCGGCAAAAAGCCCATGACCAGAGAGATCTGGCAGGCCAGGAACTGGTTTTTGAAAATGGTCGAAACCAGTAGACCGATCCCCATACAGGTGAGTAGAAACAGACTGCCGACCAGAAATAACATGATATAAGAACCGCGGAAGGGGATTGCAAAGACTGTAACGCATAAAAGAACATTGAAGAGCAGCGAGCAGATACCTAAAATATAATAGGAAAAATATTTACCGGCGACAAACTGCAGCCGGCTGAGGCGCGTGCTCAGCAAAGCTTCCATCGTGCCTCGCTCCCATTCGCGGGCTACGACAAGCGCTGTTAAAAGGATGCCGACTAAGCTGATCGTTATTGCTAAAGAGCCGGGCAGGATAAAGTAATGACTGTCCACCTTCTCGTTGTAC
>OHDA01000767.1_pt1 | contig 14291 bp, 17 predicted proteins | sample 1566881 | NCBI WGS metagenome assembly OHDA01 (sample SAMEA3879585, study PRJEB24766) | human gut metagenome | biome: human-associated habitat; feature: feces | place: USA | collected 1985/1987
CTACACCCGTATTATAATAAAATTGATGCTTAGTCCAGTCATTTATAGATACTGCCCGTAGGGAAATGCCATCACACGAAACTTTATTCTTTCGCGAAATCCATTCATGCCCGAAAAATATTTCTGCTCTTCCATTGTTTAAGACATAATCAATTACTGGTTCAAATTCATCCAAAGATACCCTATACAAATAAATATCTTTCTTTAATACAACTATTTCTTCTTCTACTGATTGAACTGGATTCCGCGAATAGATGCATATATTTCCATTTTTCATAACATGCATTCCACCTGCAACAGCACGGCCGATATAGAGAATTAGTTGATCATAATCGCTTACTGAAAACACACCATCAACCACCTCATTACAGTACATATTCTCTTTCTGTACAGATGCTTTCAATTCTGATAATCCACTTATCGAATTAACATGATAGGCATACGGTTTCATTGCCCTAAGTAATTCTTCTTTAAATTGTTTGATTTGCTTCAGATTAGCATCAGCACGTGCATACACTATTTTCATCATTTCATCTAGTGTTTTTTTTTCATCCTCACCGAGCAATACTCTTACATACTTTGTTGCTTCATCTTCAATTCTAATCAAAGTTTCTTTTCTGTCTGGCTTGATCTTGAGTTCGGCAAGATAACGTTCATATGCGAAGCATGCATCAATATATTCTCTTTCTTGCTTTGACCAAACTTCATTAATTCGATAATTCATATCATCTAACAATTGTAAGATTGTCTGCTTTTTTTCTTGAAGAGAATTCTTTATTTCATGCAATATACATACATCTGATTTCATATGCTCCAGTCCTGAATAGTTGTATTATTCTTATCCGGTAAACGCTCCCATTCAGTCCAATTCCCCTTAGGTGCACAATAGCGGCACATATCAAAAGGTGTGTGCATTCTTTTTATGATTTCCTGTGCTGTTAATCCCTCTTCCATTAAATCAATCTTCCCTGTTTCTTCTATTGCAAGATTAAATTTATCCGAAAGATAATGTATCACAAATGGTACATAACAAGTTGCAATCTTAGTACCATACATAGTTGCACAGCTGCCTTTCCAATGACAGCGATAAAAGTTTTCGTCAATATCGGAATCTCCTAATGCATTGTAAATTTTCTGAAACTCCAGGACAGCTTCTGTCACAATATAACGTATACCTGTTTTGGATAGAAAACGATTGATTTCATCAATAGAGTGCTTTAAAGAAATATACTGAGTCACAATAAATGTAACATCATTATCGATAATCGTCTGTATCAGTTGGTCACTCATTTTTGTCACAAGTATTCCGTTTGAAATTAAACGAATGTCTGTATATGGATAAACATTTCTGATTAAGCGAATATATTTATCCAATTCTGGATTCAACAGTGGTTCTCCTCCGATAATGCGAAACTTCTTAATATGAGGAAAAAAGTTTTTCAACTGTTTGATTCCCTCTTCGAATTCCTGATAACAAGGAAAATCGCATGTTTCTACCAAACCGCAAAACATCGAACAGTTCTTACAATTCAGATTACAATGCTCTGCAGCATGAATCTCCATGGTTTCAAGTTCTGTTCTTTCTGTATAAAGACAGATTTTAGCTATTTTTTCACCATCTGACAGTTCGCCTTTTAATGTTTCAATTGGCGCATATAATAAATTGTCCAAATCAATTCCATATGCAGATATCATTTTTTCAGCTCTATAATTCAGCTGTTCGTCCAAAGAAGGTACAATAAACTTTTCTATACTACCAGCTTCAAACATAACAGCTCCTTTTCCAGATGAAACAATAGGAGCCTCTTTATATCTTAAATCCCATTTACAGTTATTATCCTCAATAATGCATACTATGTTATATCCATTTCGATGAAGTAAGTCATATAGGATGCGACTTTCATCCCCCCATGTAATGATTGCAACATTCATTATTCACCATCCCCCATTTCTTCAAGGTATTTATCAATGGCATGTGCCGCCTCATTTAACTGCATGATATACGCGCTATCATAATCAAGCAATTTACTTCTATTCATTTGAATTTGAACGCCTGCTTTGAGACACATTCGGTTAAAAATACAAATTTCTGGACTTTGCTTTTGCATATTACCAGTTAACATATGATTTGCAGCAAAACAAATTCTACAAAAACGAATCAACTTGCATCCATAACATATGTTTTCTTCTGTAAACACAAAATCACTGGTTTTCATTTTTTTGTACTCAGCTGCTTTTGCTTCGGAACCCATTGTAAATTCAGTAAACCCATGACAAGGTGCATATTTCCCCGACGCATCATAACACTCTAACGGATCGTCTATTTCCAGACAATATCGAAATGAGCCATCTAACGGAAGGAAAAAATCCTGTAAATGATACCTCAGTAAAAGACAAACTCTTTCCTGTGGCTGTTCTGAATAGTATTCAATGAGTTTATCAAGTTCTCTGTCTAAGAGAGGAATGCTTTTTTCCAAATTCCAGTCTGTTGCCCATTCAAATGCATTGCAAACATCGAACCCTTGCTCTTGAAGCCATATTGTTCCCTCTGCAAGATGAGCAATTGTCTTTTCATTAATTGTCATACTGACTGGACAATGTTTCCAGGTCTGCTTAAAAAAATCAATATCAATTTTTTTGAAACTTCCCTCACCATTTATTAGTTTTCTGTTTTCATCGTTCTGATCCTGCTTTCCATCGATGCTCAACATTAGTTCGTATCGATCCACTCTATCTTTCAGCCAATCCTGGATTTCTCCATGTACCAGAGTACCGTTTGTAATTGCCCGGAATAAAACAGGAATATGATTGTAATTCTCAATCACATAATCATCAATTTTCTTCATCAACGGAAAATTAATAAATGGTTCTCCACCATGTAATTCTATGACCATACTCTCATATCCACTCATGTCTAAATATGCATGATCAATAATTCTTTTTGCAGTTTCAAAACTCATACTTTTTCCGTTTTTATTTTTTTCATAGCAATACTTGCAACGAAGATTACAGCTTTCTGTAATAATCAGCATTATTTTTTTATGATTTGCTAGCCATTTCATTTACAATCACCTTCATATATTATTAACAATTTTAATCTGCGAGTGTTCCGATTGGATGCCATCGTGGCAATAAAACCGGATCCGATTTATAGATTCTTATTTGGTTATCAGACAGTAAACTTCTATCTATTACTGCTTCATATACATATTGATCAAACCAACGATCTTTCATATCCAAATATCCATTATTCCCCTTTTCTGGACCATAAGAATTTTTAACGAGCCAACCAGATAATCTTCCTTTCGAATCAAATCTTACCCCTTCAAAAAGCATAGCATGAGTAAGTTCTGAAATATGATATAAAAGGCTTTCTTCTCTGTCAGGAAATTGTATTCCTATTTGATTCATATCATAAAAATTTAAATCAAGAACTCCTTTTTTCTTATCTACACCATACCTAGAATCGCAACCAAACCAAACAGGCATATTATGCTGAAGCTGATCAAGGATTAGACGCTTAAATTCTCTTCTTCCTAAGTTTAAGTACCGAACACTCCTTCCCTCAACCATGTTTTTCAAACCTTCAATCTCATATGCATGGTCGGCTTGCATTTCTAACCCTGATAAACTTGTAATAGGAATCATAGTCTTAATTCTCTCTGATGGAAAAAAAGTATGATAAAACTCCCTCGGTGTCATCTTTTCTTTTTGTTGCGCATCGGATCCAACATAAATCTCTATAGATTCTGGTGGTTCACCCATTGCAGCACATAAAAAACTATAGATTTTGCTCATTTCATTCTTTTTTATGAAATTGAAATCCGCTTTTTTATTTTTTAAAACATATTCCTTTTTTATATTACTTGCAGTAATACGAAGCATATTGCTTAATACTGCAATCATATCGCCAGTATTTTCTGACTATTTTTCATCATATAGTTTTGTGGTGCCACTCCATATTTGTCCAGAATATTTACAATGTAATCCCACTGACCTGCGTCCTGTATTGGGTGTTTAAGTAGCATCAAAAATATTCTATCATCAATTGAATCTGAAATATGGTCTATGATATAGTTTATAAAACAATTTGACTTCTCCAAAAGATCATAGAAAGCTAAATATTCTTGCGATAAAAGCAAATCCATCTGATATTTTTTATAATATTCTTGTCGAAGGAAATGGCATGTTGCATATATCCAACATCTTCCACTACTGTATTGATCCTCAACATCCAGTTTTTTCATATGTATTCTATATTCATCGAAATTGACACCTTCTACACTTTCTCCTCTCAAGGATGGAAAAATACCTTTTTCAGGCATCTGTTTCGTCATTTTTTTCCATACAGATGATTTGTAATATTGATTGTGAAAAAACACTATATCATCATCAAAAAGAAGTTCTTTATTCATATATCACCTATAATCTGAAGTATAAGCCACATGCTCATTCTCAAATAAAATTTCTTCGTCTGTTATTTTATATTTCTGGCAAAGATTACACATCTTTCCCATGTAAGTATCCTCTTGGCAATGTATTACTTCTCTAAACAAATAATTATGAAACACTTTTTCTCTCTCAACCAACAACTCATAAGTTATGTTTTCATCTTCAAATACATTTGCGAGTGAAGCTTCAATTGTAGCACAATATAAATTTACACTTCCGTCCATCATTACCATATAACGTTCAGCATTCGGATAAAAATCTCTATCATATCTGCCAGTTAATAAAGAACATCCCATATTATATTTTAAGTGCTTAAACTCTTCATATGCTCTTCCTACCGGAATCATCTCTTCACACTCATCTTTGCTTACAATCCAATACCCTGACTGTTCTATTCTTTCTTTTAGTTTATCAGTCCAGAACTTGCGATGATAACGGTCATCACTAACTCGAACAATTATGCCCAGATTCTTTACGCGTTCTGAAATATCATCATTGAGCAAAAAACTTCCATTTGTAAAAACCGTAATTCTATCACAGTTTTTTTTGATTATGCTTACCATTTCTTCTATTTTTTCTATATGTAAAAACGGTTCTCCGCCGAGAATATACACATCATCCGGTCTATTGTATTCTACTAACTCATAGAATTTATTTAATACACCGTCTTCCATCCAGGAATATTTATGAGAACTGTTCACCATGCAATGTCCACAATGAAAATTACACTGTTTTGATATCATTATTCCAAGAACCATATTATTCCCCTTTAATATAATAAATTAAAACGAATAGAGGATGGAATCAAAAACCAATTCCATCCTCTACCTTAATGGTTTTAAGTAGCTATGATTGGCCCTATATGATTACATCTGAGGTCTCTTCCAACCGCCACTCTTGCTCCAGCCGCCGTTGCTCCAGCCCATTGCTACAGTATTTGCGGACTGTTTTTTTACAACAACATTCTTATTGAGCTTCTTTGAGAAGATTTCAATTTTCTGCATTGCGTCTATCTCCTTTCTATTTTATTTATAAAAACAGCTCTCTTGCGATTGCTATGTTTATACTTTTTACTGTTTTTTACATATTTCCTGCTTTATACTGCGGATTCTTTCATAATCAAAGGAATCAAAATGATCCTGATGCCACATAAGTCTCGACCACATCAAATAATGATGTGGACTTTTATCTACATATCCTTTCCCGTTATCATGAATGTAACTATCGATACATTTGCAAATGAATTCTGTATCTGCATTTCTTGTACTGAGTTTAAACAATTTAACAGCGCTTGTATCAAAGTATTCTTCACTAATTTCATAAGGCAGAATGCTTTGCAATGCATAGAGATACTCTGCAGAAGTCCTTTTTTTCTCTTTTTCATAACAATCATTGCAGTAATCAAACGATCGACAACCACCACAAATATGTGAACATCCATTATTCACTAAAAGGACACAATCTGAGCCTAATTCTTCGGTGACAATGCGAAAGGCATCGATATTGCGTATAAATTGACGACCAATTACGATCTCATCGTATTTATGAGATATCTGTCTGATTCCATCTAACGTATTTGGCATATTATTCACACTATTAACTAGCTTTGCATTCGGAAAAATCGCACTAACTAGTTCGTAATATTTATCTAAAATTGCAATCTTATCAACAGTTACCCCATGCTTTTCAAGCTCATTACGACACATATAAAAATCTTCTTTAGTAAGCTTGTCTGTATTAAATACAATTTCAAAACCCACATCAGATTTGTTTATCATCTTTGCAATTTCCCAGAATTTCTGAATATTCTCGGGATTTTTAAACTGATTTGCCACATGAGTTCTTCCATGAAACTTATCTCCGAGCGGAAGAGAACAATAGAAATTATCAATATATCTTCCATAGTTTTCTAACATACCTTCAAAATCAGACAATGTTGTTTCTATTGCTATTCCCACAGAAAAACGTTTTTTCCAAATGTTATTCTCATTGAGATTACTTGTCATCATCGTTCCTCCACTATTACTATTCTTCAAACTACATCTAACGATAAATGTAGATTCTTATCACATATGCGCCATGAGATACATCATTTTCTCAATAAGGATTATTTTCTTCAATTATTATCCATTTATGATCAATACAGCACCTTATGTCCTTATCTACTGGATTATTAATGTAATCTTTATTGATTGAAATAATGTTTTCAACTTTGCGATATCCATTGCTATATTCCCAATCCCCATATGCTTCATTACGAAAGAATGTAACAATAACCAAAGAATCAGTTTCTTCAATTGAAAAGTCATACAACCGCGATGAACTTACCCATGGCTTCCATGTATGCATAGAAATTCCAGCAAATGAGTAATAATCGAAATTATCAAGTGTACGGCAACTTTCCTTAGTAAGAGTAGAACAATAACGAACAAATTCATTATTTTCTAATCTCATTTTATTAGAAATTATATACATATGTGTTTTATATGAATGTCTATATCTCATCACCTCTATCCATTCAGCAAACTCACCATCCAGCATCTCACAAAAAGTTATTATGGCTATTTTATTTTGAAAAATGATAATTTTACTGTTCGAAGTGGTATTTTCAATAAAGCATGGTGATTTTTCTACATTCGTAACATTATAATGCTTTAAAATTCCTGCATCATTCTCAATATCTAAACCCATCTTAGACCTCCAAAAAATCATAACCAACTATTCTATTCATCAGCTCTGGATCATCCAGTATTAATTCAACTAATTTAGGATAAAGAGTCCGATTAACAGAACATTCAATATCATCTACATTCTGCTTTATGCCAGCACATTTCATATGCACTGTACATCCACCCATGCAATAATATCTCCAAGGACAAATTTGGCAATCATCACTGATTTTCGGCTTGAAATATTCATTTTGTTTGATTGCATCTTTTATCAACTGTATCAATTTTTTGTCATCGGAGACATTTCCCATTTTCTCTTCCGGAAAGTCTGTCACATCACAAGGGTAAATATCTCCATGCCTGTCAATTGTAATCATTCTTCTACCACCATTACATCCATTAGACAAACACACATCTAATTTTTTGGCAGTCAACAAATTCATACTCTTTATCCATACATTATAGTCATACACTTCTATATTCATTTTATGTAGTTGCAGAATATACTCAAAGATCCGCTGCACCACACCGGCAATTTCATCTGAAGTCAGGCACAATGAATCATTATCACAAAAACAACTTCGATGAACAAAATTCAGCTTAATATGTGTTAAATGTAATTCATTGACAAGAAATGATACTATGTCTTCTATATGCTCCAGTGAATTTCTTGTAATTGTTGATATTGTAGATACGTTTTCGCCTGTTATTTCACGGAAACTCTGAATTCTTCTTTTTATCAGATGATGGGTTTTTCTGCCATTTGCCAGAACTCTTTGAGAATCATGCACTTGTTCATTTCCATCTATACTAACGCTAATACCAATCTCATTTTCTCGCAGTTCTTTAATTAGTTCATCAGATAAGAGCAGTCCATTTGTCTCAATCGTGATAGTTGGTTTTATACCATATCGTTGTAATTCATTCTTGATGAAAAATATCTTGTCTTTCTCAAGCAGTGGCTCACCACCCCAAGGCTGAATTGTTATACGATCGTCTTCTATATCTCGGCAATATGAAGCAATGTATTCACATATCTTACGTAGCATTTCATATGTTATAGATTCTTCGCCTGGCTGATCGTTTATTTCCCTAAGACAGTATTTGCAACTCATATTACAACGGTTCGTCATATCGATCATAAAAAACATCGGTCTGATATCATCCGCCTCTGTTTCTTCATCCGACTTTTCTTCAGCCATTTCAGCGGCAAATCCCCTTTGTAAGAGTTTGAGCAACAAATCTTCAGTGCAATTGTTATTTATAACCTGAAGTCCCAATTCCATGTCGGTAATTAAAATATGCCCCGATCTATTTAAAAAAAGACATTTTTTTTCGTTTCGAAAAAGCCACATATCTTTAAGCTTAAATTGCGTATTTTCAATTTGTCTTTCTCCGAAAAATTCTGGTATATACATTACTCAACAATCCCTCCAACAATCAACCATTCATAGAACTCTTCCCAAGTCTCATCTGAAATTTTTGCATCAAAAAATGCTTTAAGTTCGTTTACATCCATCCCTTCAGACAAACTATGAAATAATTCCTCGTAACAATCATACGGTTTTTCAATACAAAACTCTCTTCTATCGTCTTCTCGTCCAATATAAAGTGCCTGCTCAGTATTAACTATATAAGTATAAGGAGACAAAAAGAATTCTTTGACATTATCAACAGTAAAGCAATGCTGTTTTAAATATCCCATTAGATTTCCTCCTTATTCGTATGGTTTTATAATCCTATCACCGAAATAATTAAATGCTGTTCTATACGTTCCAGCACAAATCATTTCCACCTTACATCTTTCACAAGCTTTTCCAAATGTACCTAAAAAGCTCTCTTCTCCTGCCATAACATCAGACTCACCAGTGCTAGTAGGTGCTGCATACTTTCCATAGGTCTTTGCTTTAGGTGCAACAAAGTCCCAGTAATACGGATCCATCGAACAGAGAGGCATATTTATGCAATACAAATGTCTAACAGAACCGGAGTCAATATCTGCCATATACTGATCAAACATTTTTTCAAAATATGGTTCTAAATCTGGAAAAACCACCATGTAATCATATTTTGTGTCATCTGCCAATCCACAATAATCAATACTACATATCTGCATATCTACATCCTGTGGAAATGTATTTTCGACAAAGTTATAAAAATCAAATAAATCTTTATAATTTTCCTTTGTTATGCAATGCTTGACTGTCACATGGAATCCATTAGATTGTAAACATCTTAATCCTTGTATACTTCTTTCGAAACTACCTGCAGAACCATTTACTCTCTCATGATCAACTGCTACTTGACTATGAATTGTTGTAATTATCTCAACATATCTTGGATCAGCCATTATCAGAAATTTATTCAAAAAATCTGTTTGTGAAAACTTTTCGGAATTAGACAATACCGTAACATTTATTTTTTTTTCACAAAGGAATTTAATAAATTCACAAAATTCAGGATGTATAGTAGGTTCTCCCCCAGATACAACAATAGAATCCATTCCACTTTCAGTTATCATGATCTCAATCGTTTGTTTCAGTTCCTCCAAAGATGGAATCGGATATTTTTTTTCTTCTTTCGAGCATGGACAAAAACTACATTTTTGATTACACATATAGCCTATAGCAATATATCCCTGTGTCATAATTATCACCTGCCATTTATATTAGTATTTATGTTTGATAATTTTTGTTAAATTGAAAACCATCTAGCTTTAAACTTATATTAACTAAATGAAAATTTATTTTTCGGTTTTATTGCAACGAACATATTCAGACAAAAAAACTGTCTCAATCTTTTGAATTGCCATTTCGTCGAAACGTATAGTTCTATTCTCTAATTTTGCAAAGCTATTGTTCAAATTCAAAGGTGTAACTTCAGTACTTATAATAATTTCTTTTGGGAACAGACCTCGTCCACGAATATAATCATGTGTTTTAGAATTACAATCAAACACAAGAATAAGCGATAGATAAATACTCCATGTCATTTTTCTTTTTCTTGTTTCTATCGAGGAATATGTCTGGCGTGAAACACCAATCATATCAGCAATTTCTGTCTGGGAAACACCTAACTTTGTACGTAGTACTGGGAGTTCATCTACTAAACAACCGATTAGTTGTTCTCTTTCAGTTTCATTAAATTCTGTCTTGATTTGTTCATTTTCCATATATCCATCCGACCTTCGCAGAGTATCAAACTCTGCGGTTTATGATTTTTATTCAAGATTTACAAAATATATTATATCACTGTCTCATATTTTGTCAATATGTCGCATTTGGTGTGTGCTGCATAATATCAAACTATTTGTTTTTGTAGTCGATTAATCCTTTTTGTCGTCACTGTTATAGTCATACGTGGAGGTGATCTCATGCCAAGAAAAGGCGAAAATATCTATAAACGAAAAGATGGCAGATGGGAAGGCAGATATGTTAAAGGCAGAGACGGTAAAAAGGCGATATACGGATATGTATATTCAAAATCATACTCTGAGGTAAAGAAAAAACTGATACTGAAAAGAGCTGAATACGCCCTGGAAGAAAATAAGCCGTCATCTTCTATGATGAAAGACGCACTGTTCTCTGAACTGTCAGAGATGTGGCTATGTTCCATTAAATCATCAGTAAGGGAATCAACCTGGATAAAATATAGGAACATTTTGAAATGCAACATTGTTCCACGACTTGGAAATAGAAACTTGAGCGAAATTGATTATTCGGTAATTTCTGCTCTTTGCAACGATTTAATGGAATCAGGCGGGAAAGACCAGAGTGGGCTTGCTACAAAGACGGTAGCTGATGCACTTTCCCTTACTAAGGCTGTCATCAAATATGCTTCCCGAATGAAATACATAACGGATTGCACGGCTCTTGATGTATCCGTAAAAGTAAAAAATGCATCTCTTAGGATACTGAGCGTTCAGGAGCAGCAGATTTTGATTTCTGAACTTACAGAGGAATTGAATCTCCCAGGATTGGGAATCTATCTTTGTCTTTTTACAGGGATAAGAGTAGGAGAATTGTGTGCGCTGACCTGGGATGATATTTCTCTTGAAAACAATATGATCCATATTCACAGGACGATGCAGCGCATACAGACACCGGATAGTGAAAGGAAAACTGCGATTCTGATTTCAAAGCCGAAGAGCCAGTGCTCCATCAGAGATATCCCTATAGCAGGTGCGTTGCGTGAAAAATTGGTTCAGCAGGCTGTAAAGGAGGGATATGTGCTGACTGGAAATAAAACCAGCTATATTGAGCCGCGTACCATGCAGAACCGTTTCAAAGCAATCGTGGAACGGTGCGGTATCCGGGATGTCCATTTCCATACGCTCCGCCACACCTTTGCTACCAGGTGCATCGAGGTAGGATTTGACGTGAAAAGCCTCAGTGAGATCCTAGGCCACGCCAATGTCAGCATTACGCTAAACCGCTACGTCCATCCATCGATGGAGTTGAAACAGAAAAATATGGATAAACTTTCTAAGTTATTTACCGTCAAATAAGCCGTCTATATTTTGAAAAAGTGTCGTATTTCCAAGGAAAATAGAGCCTGTTACCGAGAGTTTGATACTCTACGAAAATAATACCTTATTCTGTAAGGTATTATTATTTACTTTAATATAGGCAATATTGCCTATCACACTTATTTACCATTATAGGCAATAATGAATATATGTCAATATAAAAAGGGAGGCATATATTCATTGATTTCCTATGAACCATTATGGAATACCATGCAGAAAGTTGGTGCATCAACTTATACCCTTCAGGTTAAGGGTGGAATTAGTAGCTCAACAATCCGAAGGCTCAAAGCCGGTGAATCAGTATCAACAAACACAATTGATGCTCTTTGTCAAATACTACATTGTTCTGTTCAAGATATTATTGAATTTTTACCTAAATAAGGATTTCCAAAAATCATAACGATTTCTGGAAATCCTTTTTGTCGCTACTTACAAATGCTCTTATCTATTCACATACTTATCAGCCCCTCTCTCCGGCCTATCTTTTCCCTGCTTTTCTTGAATAATCCTCTTATTAATCTCAAGCCGTTCATGAATGGATAATTTCTTATCTTTTCCATCTACCGCCTGCTTCTGCTGTGCCGGTTTTCTATCTGTTTTTCCTACATCCTTAACAACTGCATTCGCTTCGGTACTTGTTACCCTCTCATCTGCTCTTCCTTCATATCTTTCTGCTATCTGCTGTTCTCGTCTCTCCTTCACACCTTTTTCCTCCAGATTACAAAAACTATGCAGATACGGAAGCACATGATTCTGCATGTCTGTCAGATCTTCCATATACTTTTGGAACTCTTCACTTCCTTTGCCTTTCTGGTAATTGATCCAATACTCATCTGTAAAAAAGTATAAACGATATTATGATTGTAATCTTCATATTTATTTTACAGTGTCAAAATACCCGATAATTCCTATGCATACGTCTTTCTTCATTGGCGACCACAGCGTATGCAATTTCATTTTATACTTCTGACTATTATTTTCCACTGTCGCTTTTAACTGCACAGAGATTTCTTTATTTTGTACAGATGTCTGGTGTAACAAAACCCGAATATATTGAACATCTTCTTCATTTACTCCGAATTCTTTGAACAGATCAATTTTCGAATTATTTCTCTGACATAATATCTGCCGTTTTCCATTTAATATAGTGAGCTGACCTGAAACCGCATTGTAATCAATCGAATTCATTCCACTGTTCGATTTGAAGAAATCGATTTTTTCCTGCATGACCTTGAATTGTCCACATTGTCCGTCCAGGATCATTTGAATCGCTGTATCATGATCAAAAGCTTTCTTATAGCATCTTTCACTTGTAAGTGCATCATAAACATCAACAATCGATACCACCTGTGCGGAGTTTGGTATTTCTTCACCTTTCAATCCATCCGGATAGCCCTTTCCATCCCATCTTTCATGATTCCACCTGCAGATTTCCCATGCGGTATGTACCAGTAGATGATCTTGTGGAAAATCCATGTCCTTAATTATAGCCGCGCCAAGCTCACTATGGGTTTTCATAATCTTAAATTCTTCATCGGTAAGTCTGCCTGGTTTATTCAATATTTCTTCCGGAATACGAATCTTACCAATATCATGAAGGGAAGAAGCAGTTGTAATCAAAGCAATATCTGCCTCTGTCAAAGGATAAGCATCTGTTACTTTTACCAGTTGTCTAGCATCATCTCCGTTGCTGTTTTAATATGCAGGATGTGTTCTCTGCTCTCGCTGTTACGGGATCCCAATATATTACTCATAATCCGGATCATGATATTATTATTTTCTTCTTTTTCGTAAACCTGATCATAAACTACATTGATTCGCTTCTTGTAGTACTGCGCGAACTACTTTCTCCTCATAGAATCCTTTTTTCCCTTGTATAATACTGTCAATATCCGCTTCTTCCAGCAACACATCATAATCCGCACGCATCCGAGCTGTAATCCGGTTGTAAAGACTAATGATTCCCGTTTCCATAGAGTCGCAGATCTCCATATCCTCAATTCCGGAACGGAACATCAGATAATCTGTTGTAAATCCACCAATGTCCACACCTACTACTTTAGGGTAAGAACGTATCTCCCGGTGCTGCAGCATAATCGCCGTATAATCCTGGGGAAATGCCATAACATCTGTGATAATTACATGATATTCTTTTTGCTTATAATTAAATTGAAGCATTTCTCCAGTTCCCCGGAAAAACGTCTCATATTTATCATAGAGTTCCGCAAAATGCTTCGGCGGCAGTCCTATTGGCATTTGAACTTGGATTAAATCACCTTTTTCGATATTCGGGTTTAATTCCAGTTCCTTTGCTATTCCTAAAAGTGTCAATAAGAAAAATCTTTGATCGGCAGTCTTATCTCTCTGATATGGAATTCTCCGGTTACTCGGCACATAAAATTTTCCGTTATACTCCAAATAATCAATTCCCCTGCCTGGGCTAATATCGCTTTCACTGATTCCAGTCGTAAATACTGTATGAACCGTTTTGATATTTCTGTTTCCATGGTCGATTGCAATTCTGATTCGCTTTATCATATAGAATCTCTCCTTTTTTCTTTTCTACTTATTACATACGTTTTCTGTACGTGAAACGCAAAATAATAAGCAGAATATTATAAAAGGATCTCCTATATTTATAT
>OHDA01000768.1_pt1 | contig 14287 bp, 10 predicted proteins | sample 1566881 | NCBI WGS metagenome assembly OHDA01 (sample SAMEA3879585, study PRJEB24766) | human gut metagenome | biome: human-associated habitat; feature: feces | place: USA | collected 1985/1987
TATTCTTCGTTTCATATAAATCCTCCCTGTAAAAAAATTCCAGTAACAAACTAAGTATAGCATGAGAAAATTTTTTTTACAAGGTTCGCTCTGACAGAGACTGTTGATACTTTCTTGGCGACAATCCCAGATGATTATGGAAACAGCGTGAAAAATTGGAGTAGTTCTGAAAGCCGCATAAGAAGCAGACATCGTTTGGCAAATGCCCTTTTTGCAGCAATTCTTTTGCGTAGGAAATTCGTTTTAAAAGGATGAACTGCTTAATTGTATATCCGCTGAAACGCTGGAATACGCGGGTTAAGTAGTCCGCATTGTGGTGAAAATGCACTGCTAACTGCGAGACACTTAAAGTATCCGTAAAGTTTTTATCAATATAGTCATAAATTTCGGAAACGAGAGGTGGGATAGGATTGGAAAAAGAAGGTGCACTTAGGACTGCTTTTTCCTGATTTAACATCACCAAAATCTGACTTAAAAGCGCTGTACACAAAACATCCCAGCCATAGATGTGTTCTGACAGGCATTGTTCCAGTTCTCTACAGCAGGATAATATTTTTTGGAACGTATTCTGTGACGGATGGAGCAGAGGAAGCGAGGCACGCCCACGAAAAAAGCAGGAGGCCAGATTTGTATTTACGGTATTCAATTTTTCTAATTGTTCATGAGGAATGGCAATTAAAAAGCGGTCATATGCTTTATCCTGAAGAGGCATGGCGCGGTGAAACGCACCTGGCGGGCAGCAGACAATATCGCCCGGTTCAAGAATTTTGCCATCATTTTCAACAAAAAAGGAAGCGTGGCCTCCTATAAAAACCAAAATTTCATATCCATCGTGGCAGTGATAGGGCGTCGTATCATCCGTATTCCAACTATTTGTTTTGTGTTCGCAAATGAGCGTTTCATTTAATTCTGAAAAAAATGGATGAGTCATATAATCACCTCCGGTAAATTTATTTCAATAAGTAGGATTTTGCAATGTTTATGTGTGAATCTATGTATTTATTGCAAAAACAAGATGCTATAATTTTACTATAGAATTGAAAGGATGACAAGAAATAGTTAGGAGGTCCGGAAAATGGTAAATATAGTAATCAATCAAGAAATTGAGTTTTTGGAGGAAAAAAGTGCGTGGCAGGGCGTGAAACGAGTGGCGGGCTATGTAAGAAATGATATGGAAAAGGTATTTGGAAAAAAGCCGGCTATTTGCGCGGGTGACAGCCCGAAAAGCCAGACCGTTATTTTTTACGGAACCATTGGGAAAAGTAAAAGATTAGATATGTTAGAAAGTGCGGGAAAGCTGGAATTGTCGGGGGTTCGCGGAAAGAGAGAAGTGTATTTATTTCAAGTTGTGGAAAACCCGATGGAAGGAGTCAAATCCGCGCTTGTGATTGCAGGAAGCGACAAACGAGGCACGATTTACGGGTTGTTTTATTTGTCGGAAAAATTGGGCGTATCACCGCTTGTCAACTGGAATCATGTGCTGCCAAAACGCAGAGAATATGTGATTTTGACAGAGAAAGATTCTTTTGTTTCAAAGGAACCGTCGGTGAAATACCGTGGATTTTTTATTAACGATGAGTGGCCGGCATTTGGCACTTGGGCAGACAAGCATTTTAGCGGAATTAATGCAGCGTGTTATGAGTGTGTGTTTGAACTGCTTCTTCGATTAAAGGGAAATTATTTGTGGCCAGCCATGTGGGCGTCCAATTTTAATTTGGATGGTCCGGGCTTAAAAAGTGCTGAGTTAGCGGATGAATTAGGCGTTGTTATGGGAACATCCCACCATGAGCCGTGTATGCGGGCGGGTGCGGAATACGGAAAAATGCGGGGGGAAGATTCGCCGTATGGTGACGCATGGAGTTTTCTTACGAATGAAGAAGGAATTACGAATTTTTGGCGGGACGGACTGATTCGTAACCGCTCCTTTGAAAATGTGATTACAATGGGAATGCGCGGTGAAAATGACACGGCAATTCTCGGTGCAGATGCAACAATGGAGGACAATGTCAATCTTTTGCGCCGTGTGTTAAAGACGCAGAATCAGTTAATAAGAGAAACAATCAATGAAAACTTGGATGAAGTTCCGCGCATGATGGTACTTTTTACGGAGGTTGAGGCATTCTTTTATGGGGATGAAAAGACAAAAGGGCTATTGGATGAACCGGAATTAGAGGGTGTGACACTAATGCTTAGCGATAATAATCAGGGCGCAGCGCGCACACTGCCGACAAAAGCGATGCGAAATCACAAGGGCGGTTACGGAATGTATTATCATATGGATATGCATGGTGGACCGATGGCGTTTGAGTGGATTGGTTCAACGTATCTGCCTAAATTGTGGGAGCAGATGACTGCGGCATATGAATTTGGTGTGCAGGAAATCTGGGTTACTAACATTGGAGATATCGGGACCCAGGAATACGGTCTTTCCTTTTTCCTGGATTTGGCATATGATATTGATAAATGGGGCGGAAGGGATGCAGCGATTACAAAAGAATATACGAAGAAATGGCTGAGGACACAGTTCGCTGCCTGTTTTGAGGAAAGCATACTTTCCCGGATGACAGAAGCCTTATGGGATTATAACCGGCTGCTGGCAAGGAGAAAACATGAAGTAATGAATGAGCGGGTATATCATCCGGTACATTTTTTTGAAGCGGAGGATGTTTTGAGGTGTTGTGAAAAACTGCTCAACACAGCAAAAGAGGCACGAAGAGCATGCCCAATAGAAATGTTAGGTGCATTTGTTTCCTTGTTTTATTTTCCGGTATGCGGTACAGCAAACTTGATGAAAATGTGGATTCTTGCCGGGCGCAATAAACTCTATGCAAAGCAAAATCGCATGGAAGCCAATGATTTGGCAGATGAAGTTTTAGCATGTATCAAAGCGGATAAGGAGTATGTAAAGGATTATCACGAAATTGACGATGGTGCTTTTTATGGCTTTGGTTTATCCAAACATATTGGATTCCGTGATGAAAACTGGAACGATGAAAACTGCCAGTATCCGCTCCGCACTTATGCTTATCCTGCGGATGAGCCGAGGATGATTGTAGCAAAGAAAAATGATGAGCACTATCTCACAGGTGGTTTCTGGTGCGAGCGTCCGCTTGTCTGGCGGGATGCCATGAGAAAGGATGTATCAGAAATAGCTTTTGAAATTGCCTGTGGCAGTGAAAAAGAAGTCCAATATGAAATTCACACGGATTGCCCGTGGCTTCATTTTTCTAAAAAACAGGGAACAGTTGCTAAGACAGAACATATCACGGTTACAATTGACAAATCGCAGTTAAAGGGAAAAGAGACAGGCAAATTTTTTGTGAAAAATGTCGGGTATGGCGAGGCAGAAATCCATATTGAGGCAGAAGAAGAAAAGAAGTATCCATCCGGATATTTTCTTTGGGATAATGGACGTGTGGCAATGGATGCCGGTCACTACACAGCGAAAAAAGATGTAAAAAATACTGGATTTATAACACTTTCTCCGTATGGCAGAACGGACACGGCGGTAAAAGTATATCCTGTGACAAAGGATTTTTACGGGGAAAATGACCGCCCATGGATTGCCTATGATTTTTATGTGCCGGAAGGCGGCGAGTACAACCTGCGTTTTTATCTGGCACCAACAACTCCGGTGACAAATGAGAGCAGGCAGTATCTTGGATATTCATTGAACGAGGGAAATGTGAAAATAATCAATACGGTGAAAGAAGAGGATAAGCCTTTTTTTACCAGTGCTCAGTGGCAGAAAGAAGCGTATGAGCAGATTAAAATTACGGAAACGGAAGCGATATGTAAAAAGGGATGCAACCGCCTTTATTTTTACGGCATGAGCCCGGCAATTGTTCTGGAACGGATTGTGTTATGGGAAAAAGACAAGGAACTTCCGGAATCCTATTTGGGTCCAACTGAAAGTTTTTTTGAAAAATAAGAAAAAAACTCGACGCAAATCCATTGCCAATTGTATATTAAGTGAAAGGAGGGATGAAAGTGGAACATTCTTTATACGACGTCGATAAGGAAGCGAGATTTCAAAAGGTATACGATGCTTATATGCAGGATGTGTACCGGCTTTGCTTTTCGTATATGAAAAATAAGATGGACACGGAGGATGCCGTGCAGGAAACTTTTTGCCGCTTTTATCAGGCAATGGAGCGCGTGAAAGAAAAAGAACATGTAAAAGGGTGGCTTCTTGTCACAGCGGGAAATGTCTGCAAAAATATTTTGAAACATTGGTGGCGGAAAAATCGAAGCTGGCAGGAAAATGAGGAGACAAAAGGGCGCTATGATGAATATGAAATTGAAATGCTTGAACTTGTGTTAAATCTCCCGGTGAAATACAAAACCGTTGTGTATCTTTATTATTACGAGGGATGCAACAGTGTGCAGATTGCAAAATTATTGAAAAAGCCGGAATCTACGATACGAACGTATTTGCAGAAAGCAAAGAAATTGTTGAAACAGGAATTGAATGAAGGAAATGCTGTCGAAGTTAATCAAGGCAGTGTATATCAGACCAGGGAGGAATAGAAATGGAGATTAAAGATATTTATCAGAAAATGGAGTGCTCAAAGGAGGATAAAGAGAAGATTTATCAAGCAATTTTACAGAAACGCCAGAGAAATTTTGCCGGCAGTCATTTTATGAGAGCAGCGGTTATTGCATTGTGTCTGCTTGTTGGTGGAACGACAGCCTATGCAGCGGTTCATTTGCTCACGGCAAATGAGGCAGCAGAGCAGATGGGAAATGATAGACTGGCAAAGGAATTTGCCGGATTATCGGAGCAGGTCGTAACGAAAAAGTCGGGTGACTATAAAATTAGTTATCTCGGAAAAGTGAGTGGAAAGAAATTGCTTGACGAGGAGATTAATTCCGGTGTATCGAAGGAAAAATCGTATTATGTTGTGGCAGTAGAAAATACAAAGAAAAAGGATGAACGGATGATTGCATCGCCTTTTGTAAAGGGAAAGGCACCGTGGCAGTATAATCTTTTTATCATGGGCGGAAGTTCGGAAAGCCAGTTAATTGATGGTATCCGCTATTATATTTATGAGTGTGATAATCTCGATATTTTTGCAAATCATGGTGTTTATTTAGGTGTGAGTGACCAGACACCGGGTGCTGAAAATTTCTGTTACGATAAAAAGACAGGAGAGATTTCGGCAAATCCGAAGTACAAAGGTGTCAGTGTTTTATTTGAAGTGTCATTGGATAAGACAAAGGCAAATGAAGATAAAGCACAGGAAGCATTCAAAATGGCGCAGGGGGAAACGCAGAGCGAGGACACGCGTGATACGCAGGTTACACAAATGCATAAAATCATGAAAAAATGGAATGAACTGCCGGAGCAAAAACGGATTCAATTTGCCAAAGAAAACGGGGTGAAGACAAAAGAAGAAACCGTTTATAATGAAAATTATGCAGAAAAGATAGGCAAAGAATTTATACCGAGCAATTCCTATACGGAGAAGTATCTGGATATAAAGGTTGCTGTTCTTGTAAAGAAGAAAACCGCAAAGATTACACATTACCAGGTTTCACTGGATGAAATAAAGCATTGTCTAAAGTAATAATTCTTTTTTCCTCAATGTTCTTTTCCGTGTTTGCAAAACAAGCCGGATATGTTACAATAAAAACCACAAGTAAGATGAAGGAAATAAGGAGGATAAACCATGTTTTGTGGAAATTGTGGGAAACCATTAAATGAGGGGGCTTTATTTTGTCCGGAATGTGGCACGCCTGTAAAGAAAATTGAAACTGAGAATGTGAATGTGGAGGAAACGACAGCATCACAGTCGCAGCCAAATAACATTCCGATACGGAATTACGACCCGCGGTTTGATTACACACCGCTTGGCGCATGGAGTTATTTCTTATATACATTACTGTTCAGCATTCCGATTATTGGATTTATTTTTGCGATTGTATTTGCCGTGGGTGGTACAAACCGTATTAATTTGAGAAACTACGCAAGGTCCTATTTTTGCTGGCTTTTAATTACGGTAGTTCTTGTGATAATCCTTTTAATTGTCGGATTTGCGATAGCAGGAACCGTGTATAATATTTTTGACCATTCGGGATATTATCACTATTACATGTAAGAAAATACAACCAGAATCTAAGAAAATAAAATTGACCCGGGGGTATCTTAAGATGCCGCCGGGCGTTACGTGTTGGTAACGGAAAGGATGAGGAAAATGTTTTTAATTGTTGGACTTGGAAATCCGGGAACGGAATATGCAGCGACGAGGCATAATATTGGGTTTGATATGGTGACTTATCTGAGTGATAAATATGGAATTGCACTTCGCAGTAAAGAAGGAAAAGCGATTGTTGGAAAAGGTGTGATTGAGGGGCAGAAGGTCATGCTTGTGCAGCCGCAGACGTATATGAATCTGAGTGGAGAGAGTGTGCGTGCGCTCATGGATTATTACAAGCTGACAACGGATGAAATCGTGATTATTTACGATGATATCAGTATGCCGGTCGGACAGGTGAGGATTCGCCCAAAAGGAAGTGCGGGCGGGCACAATGGAATCAAAAGTATTATTGCACATCTGGGAACGCAGGAATTTCCGAGAATTAAAATTGGCGTGGGGGCAAAACCGGAAAATGGAGATTTGGTAAAACATGTGTTGGGACGTTTTAGCAAAGAAGATGATGCAAAAATCCGCGATGTGTTTGCATTGGCAGAAGAGGGACTTCTGGCCATTTTGCAGGAAGATGTAAAGACGGCAATGAATGCGGTAAATGGAAAGAAAGTAGGAGAGTAAACGGTGGAGACATTATTAGCACCCCTTCGTGAAATGGAGGAATATACCCAATTAAGGCTTGCGGTTGATAAGGGGGAGACTCCGGTTACCGTAGTGGGCGGTATGGAAGCACAGAAGTGTCATATGATTTACGGCATGGAAGATTTGGCTGACGTCCGCCTAATTGTCACGTACAACGAAATCCGTGCCAGAGAGCTTTTAGAGGATTATCGTTTGTATGATAAAAATGTGATGTATTATCCGGCGAAGGATTTGATTTTCTATAGCGCAGACGTCCACGGAAGTGCTATTGTAGCAGAGCGGTTAAAGGCAATTCAGGCGCTTGCCGGAGACAAACCTGTGACTATTATCACGACGATTGATGCGGGTATGGATGCCTGTGTACCTTATGAAAAATATGAAAACCAGCGGATTCGGATTGAACCGGGTGATTTGCTTGATTTAGAAGAGATGCAGCATAAACTTTCCGCAATGGGATATGCAAATGTTTCCCAGGTGGAAGGTGAAGGCGAATTTTCGGTAAGGGGCGGGATTATAGATATTTATCCTTTGACTGAGGAGTGCCCGTGCCGAATTGATTTGTGGGATGATGAAGTTGATACGATTCGCCGGATTGATGTGGAGAGCCAGCGTTCCGTGGAAGACCTTTCGGAAATCGAAATTTACCCGGCGGCAGAAGTGTTTATGACCGAAGATACCGCGGTGAGAGGCCTTAGGGAAATACGGCTTGATATGGAAAAGACCGTAAAAGAGTTAAAAGAGCAGGGGAAAAATGAAGAAGCAGCAAGACTTCGCCAGAACATTGAGAGTTTTGAGGAAACATTTCATGCTTATCACGGCATGGTAAATCTTGAAAGTTATATTTTGTATTTTGAAAAGCACGTCGTTTCCTTTTTTGATTATTTTGTTCATCGAAAAACGCTTGTTTTTCTTGATGAGCCGGCGCGTTTAATAGAGCGTGCGGAGACGGTGGAATATGAGTTTCGAGAGAGCATGAGTACGAGGTTGGAAAAGGGATATATTCTGCCCCGACAGATGGACATTTTGTATTCTTTGCCGGAAGTGATGAAACGGCTGCAGGACAATCCGCTTGTTTTGCTGACGACTCTTGATACGCCGATTTCCGATTTGACCGTGAAGCACAAATTTTTCATTTCTGTGCAGGCGGCACCTTCCTATAACAATAATTTTTCGATGCTGGCAAAGGATTTACAGCGGTTTAAGAAAAACGGATACCGTGTGCTTTTGCTGTCCGGGTCGGAGACAAGAGGGCGCAGACTGTGTGAGGACTTGCAGGATTTTGATTTGACGGCATCTTATGAAGGAAATTTTGAGCGTGAAATCATGCCGGGAGAAATCATGGTGGCAAGAGGAAATCTGCGAAGAGGATTTGAGTATCCCACGCTTCGTTTTGTCGTTGTCACAGAAGGTGATATTTTCGGCGCAAAGAAAAAGAAAAAACGAAAAGTAAAGCAGTATAATGGTGCTGCGATTCACAGTTTTAACGACTTAAAAATCGGTGACTATGTTGTTCATGAAAATCATGGTCTTGGCATTTATCAGGGGATTGAAAAAATTGAAAAAGATCATGTGACAAAAGATTATCTGAAGGTGGCGTATGCGGCAGGAAGTAATTTGTATGTGCCTGCGACATCACTTGAAGTGCTGCAAAAATATGCGGGAAGTGATGCCAAAGTTCCAAAGCTGAACCGATTGAATTCGCCGGAATGGAAAAAGACGAAAACGAGGGTGAAAGGTGCGGTTAAGGAGATTGCCGGGGAACTTGTCGAATTGTATGCCAAGAGGCAGGCAAAAAAAGGTCATTGTTTTGAAAAAGATACGGTCTGGCAGAAAGAATTTGAAGAACTTTTCCCGTATGAGGAAACGGAAGACCAGTTAAAGGCAATTGAGGCGACAAAGGCAGATATGGAAAGCAGCCGCATTATGGACCGTTTGATTTGCGGCGATGTTGGCTATGGCAAGACAGAGATTGCGATTCGTGCCGCGTTTAAGGCGGTGATGGATGGCTGCCAGGTTGCCTTTTTAGTGCCGACAACGATTCTCGCGGCACAGCATTACAATACTTTTTCACAGCGCATGAGAGATTACGGAATTAACGTGGAATTATTATGCCGTCTGCGAACACCGTCGGAGCAGAAAAAAACGATTGAGGGTTTGAAAAAGGGCAGTGTTGATATTGTCATTGGAACTCACAGGCTTCTAAGCAAAAGTGTTTCTTATAAGAATCTGGGACTTTTGATGATTGACGAGGAACAGCGGTTTGGTGTGACGCACAAAGAAAAATTAAAGCAGATGAAAAATGATATTGATGTGCTGACGCTGACGGCGACACCAATTCCGAGAACCCTTCATATGAGTTTGGTTGGAATCCGCGATATGAGTGTTTTGGAGGAGCCGCCGGTAGACCGTATGCCGATTCAGACATTTGTTATGGAAAAAAGTGAGCCGATTGTAAGAGAAGCCATTTTACGAGAAATCGGAAGAGGCGGTCAGGTGTACTATGTATACAATCGTGTTGGCAATATGGATATTGTGGCAAATGAAATTGCGAAACTTGTGCCGGAAGCGGTGGTTGCCTTTGCCCATGGACAGATGAATGAACGTGAACTGGAGCGGACGATGTTTCGGTTTGTTGAGGGTGAGATTGATGTTTTGGTAGCGACTACGATTGTGGAAACCGGGCTTGATATTCCGAATGTAAATACGATTATTATTGAGGATGCAGACAGGCTTGGACTGTCCCAGCTTTACCAGTTACGCGGACGTGTGGGAAGAAGTAACCGCACGGCTTATGCATTTCTCCTTTATAAACGGGACAAATTGCTAAAAGAAGTGGCAGAAAAACGTCTGGCGGCGATTAAGGAGTTTACGGAACTTGGTTCGGGATTCCGCATTTCCATGAGGGATTTGGAAATACGAGGGGCAGGTAATCTTTTGGGTGCAAGCCAGCATGGACACATGGAAGCAGTCGGGTATGATTTGTACTGTAAAATGCTCAATGAAGCGGTGAAAAAGTGCAAAGGAGAAGAAGTGCCGGAGGAAGAATATGAAACGAGTGTCGAAATAAAGGTTGACGCATTTATTCCGGTCAGTTATATTAAAAATGAATTCCAAAAACTGGACATTTATAAAAGAATTGCGGAACTTGAGACGGAAGACGAAAAAACAGACATGATTGATGAGTTGGTTGACCGTTTTGGTGAGCCGCCAAAGAGTGTAATGAATCTTTTGAATATTGCCATTTTGAAAGCGAAGGCGCATGAAGCGTTTATTATGGAGGTGGCAAGTAAAAAAGAGCAGCTTCAGTTTGCGATGTATCCACAGGCGAAAATTGATGTGGAAGGAATTCCTAAACTCATCGCATCGATGGGGAGAAAACTTCGTTTTGTGCCGGGGGCAAAACCATATTTTGTTTATCAATATACGGGTAATGTGCTTTCGGAGGCGGAGAAAATAGTAGATGAAATTCGTGCACTTAGCATATCAAATAAAGAATGAGGAGGAACGATATGAAACGATTTATTTTGGCAATACTAGTATGTGTCAGCATGTGTATTGGTGTTGTTGGCTGCGGAAGCGAGGCGGTGGAGGAAACAAGCTCTTCCGAGCGTGCGGCATCGGTATCAAATAGTAACTTAAAAGAGGATTCTTCCGTTATTGCAGTAGGAAAGACGACAGTTTCTTATAAGGAATACAAGACCTACTATTATTTTATGAAGAATCAGTATGAGAGTATTTTAGGAACCGATATTTGGAAGTACAATAAAGCGGTAAAGGATAAGTCTGTCGGACAGGAAGCAATTGAGTCGGTGCTTCGCCAGATTATTCAGGTAAAGGTAATTGGCAAAGAGGCTGCTATCGAGAAGGTGCAGCTTGCAACGGATGAAAAGGAAGAGGCAGATTACCGGGCAAAGACGGTGTTTGATTCGATTCCGGCGAAGGACAAGCAGACGCAGGAAATTGAATTAAAGGTACTTTCTAAAATTTTCGAGGAAAACAAACTGGCGCAGAAAATGTACAATGTACAGATGGGAAAACTCAAAATTGATTATGCGGCCAATACACTTTCGGCGGCAAAGGTGGAATTGATTTATCAGGCAGCGAACGCGAAAAATAAGGAAACTGTGAAAAATACGATGTCGCGGATTTTGAGTGAAGTGACAAGCTCACAGAATAGTTTTTACACGGTGGCAAAAAACAAAACACAGGCAGATGCGATTGAGTATGTAATTGGAAATCAGGACAGCCGTACTAATCTTGCAAAAGCTGTCGTCAGTCTGAAAAAGAATCAGACATCCGCACTTATTGAGGAAAAAGACGGTTTTTATATTGCGCATTGTATTCAGACCAATTCAGCGGCGTTGCAGCAGCAGTACCGGAATCAGCTTGTGTCTGAAAAACAGACGGAAAGTTTTCAAAAGATATACAAAACGTGGTCAGATAAATTTGATGTGAAAGTAAGTAAAGCGTTATTAGCAGCAAATTAAGTGCTGCCACAGACAGAAGGAGCATAGGTTATGAAAAGAAGCAGTGGTGTTTTGCTTCCGGTTGCCAGCCTCCCTTCCAAGTATGGGATTGGCTGTTTTGACCGGTGTGCTTATGATTTTGTAGACCAGTTGGTGAAGGCGGGTCAAAGTTACTGGCAGATTCTGCCGATGGGACCGACCGGCTATGGAGATTCGCCATATCAGGCATTTTCCACTTTCGCCGGAAATCCGTATTTTATTTCACCGGATGACCTTGTGAAAAAAGGATACTTAACCGAGAATGACTGCATTCGCGCCGCCGAAGGAACGAGTGGTAAAGAAGTACACTATGATGTGTTGTTTCAGAAGCGGCTTGGTCTGTTACGGAAGGCATATGCAAATAGTAGTATTGAAGCGGATGTTTCTTATCAGGCGTTTGTGCAGGAAAATTCCGAGTGGCTTGCTGATTATGCCTTGTTTATGGCAATTAAAGATAATAAGTCCGGAAAAAGTTATTTGGAGTGGGAGGACGCTATTAGGCTTCGTTCGCCGGAGGCAATGGTGTCTTATCGAAACCGTTTGCTGGAAGATGTTAATTTTTACCAATTTGTTCAGTATGAATTTTATACTCAATGGGCGGCGTTGAAAAAATATGCCAATGACAAAGGGATTTCAATTATTGGGGATATTCCGATTTATGTTGCCTTAGACAGTGCGGATACATGGGCACATCCGGAATTGTTCCAATTTGATGAAAATGGACTGCCGACGGCAGTTGCGGGATGTCCGCCGGATGGATTTTCGCAGACAGGACAGTTGTGGGGGAATCCGCTCTACGATTGGGAATATCATAAAAAAACAGGGTACGACTGGTGGATTCGCAGGATCGAACACTGTTTCCGGCTGTATGATGTCGTGCGGATCGATCATTTCCGCGGTTTTGATGAATATTATGCTGTTCCGTACGGAGAAAAAACGGCAGTACACGGAAAGTGGATGCCGGGACCGGGGATAGAGCTGTTCCGGACGCTGGAAGAAAAGATCGGCAGAAAAAGGATTATTGCCGAAGATCTCGGCTTTTTAACTCCGAGTGTGATACAGCTTTTAAAAGAAAGTGGATTTCCGGGGATGAAAGTGCTTCAGTTTGCATTCGATTCAAGGGAAGATTCAAACTATCTCCCGCATACATATACAAGAAACTGCGTTGTATATACGGGAACTCACGATAATGATACGACAAAAGGATGGTATCACACGGCGGCAGGATCAACACGGCAGTTTGCAAAAGAATACATGTATAAGCCCCGTCTTGATGAAGATACGCTTGCGGGAGATTTTATTGCTATGGCAATGGGAAGCGCGGCGGATCTGTGCATCGTTCCGATGCAGGATTATCTGGGACTTGGAAGCGATGCACGAATTAATACGCCGTCCACACTTGGCGGGAATTGGGAATGGCGTATGAAACCGGGCGAGCCGGATGAAGGGACAGTTCGGGAGATGGAGCGAATGACAAAAATATACGGACGGCTGCGTTTTACTTAAATAAAGTTCCGAACCAGTAGATCAGTCCCAGTCCCCAGCTTGTGAAAATACCGTACAGGATAACAGGACCGGCGATCGTAAAAATTTTACATCCGATGCCGAATACCTGACCTTCCTTTTGGTATTCCACCGCCGGAGCCGTCACGGAATTGGCGAATCCGGTGATCGGCACCAATGCACCGGCGCCTCCCCATTTTGCAATCTTGGGGTAAATATGAAACGCCGTGAGTACTACAGACAAAAATACCAGAAGCAGGGAACACCAGCTTCCGGAAGTCTGCGGATCCATCCCCAGCACATTTCCGGTATAATTCAGAATTCCCTGTCCGATACAACAGATGATTCCTCCGGTCAGAAATGCTTTCCCCATCTGCGTCCACAGATTGTGTGTCGGTGTGACCGACTTTACATACTGTTCGTATTCCTGCTTCTGCTGCGCATCCGGCTGTATCGAATCTGCCGGCATATGAGGAATTTCCTTCTGTTCCATATCCATCCTCCTATCCTTGCTCTGTCGGAACAATTACTTGGTTTCTATGATCACAGAATGCCCGGATCATTTCATTTTTATGCTGTTTTTTTGAAAAAGTCTTCCTTAGTTTTTTTTCGTTTTTCGGCTGTAAGCGATTACAGTGTTTGACGGTCCTCTTTTTTCATGTAATAATAAATTTTGTAAGTTCAATTATGAGGAGGTTCTTATGAAGGAAAAAACAAAGAGAAAGCTACGGACTTTTGTGTGTCTGCTGATGATCCCCGTCTTTTTGACAGGATGCCGGATCAAGACGACGCCACTCGGTGTCTTCGCCCAGATTCTGGAATACGCCAGTGCTTCCGGAAGCAGCTCGTCACAATCGTCTCACCACGGCACTTATCATTCGGAACCGGCTTCCACACCACAGCCGCAGATAGATTATGATTCTCTCGGAGACATTGGCACCGTGCAGACGATCATGATCTACATGGTAGGATCCGATCTGGAATCCTCTTACGGAAATGCCAGCCTGGATATGGACGAAATGGAAGCGGCCGGCGTCGATACCGCTCATAATAATGTCATTGTATATGCCGGAGGTGCTTCGCAATGGCAGGATCGCGGTCTGGATGGCGATGCCTGTACCACACTGCTCCTGACCGAAGACGGTTTTGCTCCGCTGGATACTTATCCTGCGGAAAATATGGGAGATCCCCTGACTTTAAGCAGCTTTATGAATTACTGCTTTGACTTTTTCCCCGCAGATTCCTACAGTCTGCTTCTGTGGGATCACGGCGGCGGACCCGTACTGGGATATGGTGTGGATGAAAATTACAGAGATCTGCTGACTTTGGACGAACTGTCCGAAGCACTTGCAGATTCTGTGGGAGCCCACATGACGAAATTAGAATGGATCGGCTTCGACGCCTGCCTTATGAGTTCTCTGGAAGTGGCTTCCGTGCTGGCTCCCTATGCAGATTATATGATTGCATCCCAGGAGACCGAACCCG
>OHDA01000775.1_pt1 | contig 14185 bp, 8 predicted proteins | sample 1566881 | NCBI WGS metagenome assembly OHDA01 (sample SAMEA3879585, study PRJEB24766) | human gut metagenome | biome: human-associated habitat; feature: feces | place: USA | collected 1985/1987
AATGTTGGATGTCAGGTCATGACGATCGGACAATATCTGCAACCTACGGCTAAAAATACCGAAGTTAAAGAATACATCCGGCCCGAAGTGTTTGAAGAGTATAAAGAGATCGGGCTCAGGAAAGGATTTACCTTTGTAGAAAGCAAGTTTATAAAGATAGGTAACAAGGGTATCTGTGCGGCGTGCAGGATCACCTTTGGTGATCGTCCAGATGATAGGGAAGGAGTTAAATACATAAATGATATTTAATACCGTACTTACCGTCAGTGAGGATTTTACCAGAGGAATAGTGATCTTGAACAGTTTCTGCCAGTAGTTTGCACCGTCAACAGTAGCCGCTTCATAATAGGAGTTGTCGATACTCTGCAGACCGGAAAGTACACAGAAGGTAACGAATGGCACGGTAACAAAGATACCTACAAAAATTTCCCATGCAAAATATGCACCAGGGGTAGGAGTCCAGTTTACCGGGCTGGAGATCAGACCGATTTTCATTAAAAGTGTATTCAGTGCACCGTAATCTTTATCAATGATGAATTTCCAGACACCTGCCTGAATGATCAGGGAAGTAGCCCATGGGAATACAATAATTGCACGAACGGCTTTACGGAAACGGAACTTGTTGTTCAGTACAAGTGCCAGGATAAAACCAAACACAGTAGAGATCACAACAACGGCAATGGTCCATACAAGTGTATTTTTGAGAACCAGTTTAAAGGTAGAACCTCTGAGGACTTTTGCAAAGTTGTCAAATCCACAGAAGCCTTTTACAAGTCCGGCCTTACTCACTTCGCTCATTGAAGTACGAAATACTTCAAAGATTGGAAAGAGTATGAAGATTGTCATAAGAAGGATACTTGGGAGCAACCACAGATAGGGCTCCAGAGCAGCCAGAGTTTTCTTTTTTTTCATAATAACACCACCAAATCATTTGTTAAAAATTTTCTGAGAAGTTTTTAACAGAAATTTTCAAAAGAAGCGGGAGCCGGTCACTAATGTTCCGGCTCCCGGTAAAGTTACATTTAATTGTAAGATGATCAGCCGGCAATATCAGCCTGAAGGTCATCCAGAAGTGTCTGAACGTCATCACCGAGAAGTGCGTTCTGTTCAACTTCGATTACGCCCTGTTTAACATCTGCCCATTCGGTCTTAGTTGCCGGGTAGAAGTTGCAGCTCTGCAGGATATCGATCCAGGATGCGAAAGTATCATCATCTTTTGCAAGAAGGTCTGCTGCTGTCTGAGTAGTAGGAAGGAATCCTTCAAATACCATGTAATCAGCGTAACGTTCGTCATCATAGAAGAAGTCGAAGAATTTACTGATGGCAGCTGTACGAGCTTCCTGATCTTCAGCGGAGTCATCTTTGAATACCTCGAGACGGTCGCAAACACCCATTGCAACAGAGTCACATCCTTCGTTAGCCGGGATAGTAGTTACATCGTAGTTGATGTCATATCCGCCATCAGAAAGATAAGTAGGAATGTTGTTCGGTCCGATCATCATAGCAACTTTTCCTGCACCGAACATATCCTGAAGATCATAACGTGTTTCGTTGGCCGGGTCAGAGTTTGTATATCCATCGTTTACAAGACCGATTGCAAAGTTAAGAGCTTCAACGTTCTTGTCACTGTTCAGAGCCCAGTCACCGTTTTCGTCTACAAATCCACCACCGTTGTTCCATGTATAATAGGAGAATGCAGCCTGACCTTCGTCAGTTGTCATATCAATACCCCATGGATAAACGTCATCACCGAATTTATCTTTGATCTTCTGTGCTGTTTCTTGAACTTCAGCCCATGTAGTAGGAACGGAAGCGCCTGCTTCATCAAGGATATCTTTATTATAGAAGAGAGCACGGCAGGATGCCAGGATCGGTAATGCGTATACAGTATCATCGATTGTGCTTGCTTCCCAGAATGCCGGGAAGAATTTTGCCTGGAGATCTTCAGAAGCATATTCTGTAGCAGGCATCAGCAGATCATCAGCCACATAATCTGCAAGAACATCGATGTTCAGAATATCAGGTGCATTGTTGTTTGCAACAAGTGTATTTACTTTTGTATAAAGATCATTCCAGGAAACAATTTCCACATTCAGATCGATATCAGGATTCTCTGCTTCAAAATCTTTCTCAAACTGAGTCCACCAGGTCTGAGTCTGAGTACCATACTGACTGATGATAACATCCAGAGTAGTTTTACTGTCTGCTGCAAGAACAGGCTGAGCCATTGATGCGGTCATTGCCAGTACCATAGCTAATGCGATTTTTCGTTTCATAGATAAGTCCTCCCTTTTGTTTGGTGAAACTGACAGAATCGTCAGTTTGGTTTCGTGGTTAGCACGAAGAATTTAGGTTGATTATATCGTTTATACCAGACAGTGTCAATAAAAATGTATAAAAAAGGCCCGAAATCACAAAAAAAATGATATATATTGCATAAAAATATGGAATGCCAGATTGCACAAACACAAGAATGCAGAAGTTCGGGTATATGGGATAAATAAAATCCTCACAAATATTCTGGTAATAGTAAAATCTGAGGGAGTTTTAGTAAAATCTGAGGGATACTTCTGGAATATATTGTGAAAAAAAAAGAATGATGATACAATGACATCGAAATAAAGCAGAACTAAAGCAAACGTCAGGAGGAGATAAATCATGGCAATTTTAGTAACAGGTGGAGCAGGTTTTATTGGAAGTCACACAGTGGTAGAGCTGCAGAATGCAGGATATGATGTGGTTGTTCTGGATAATTTAAGCAACTCCAGTGAAAAAAGCCTGGAACGAGTAGAAAAGATCACAGGTAAGCCGGTGAAGTTTTATAAAAAAGATATTCTGGATCGTGAAGGACTGAATGAAGTTTTTGAAAAGGAAGACATTGATTCCTGTATACATTTTGCTGGATTGAAAGCAGTCGGAGAGTCTGTTGTAAAACCTTGGGAATATTATGAGAATAATATTGCTGGTACACTTACTCTTGTAGATGTGATGAGAAAACACGGTGTCAAAAATATTATTTTCTCCTCTTCGGCAACTGTATATGGCGATCCGGCAATCATTCCGATCACAGAAGAATGCCCGAAAGGACAGTGCACCAATCCTTATGGCTGGACCAAATCCATGCTGGAACAGATTCTTACAGATATCCAGAAAGCAGATCCAGAATGGAATGTAGTACTTCTTCGTTACTTCAATCCGATCGGTGCTCATAAGAGTGGCCTTATCGGTGAGAATCCGAATGGTATTCCGAACAACCTGATGCCATATATCACACAGGTTGCAGTTGGTAAGCTGAAAGAGCTTGGAGTATTTGGTAATGATTATGATACACCGGATGGAACCGGAGTGAGAGATTACATTCATGTAGTTGACCTTGCAAAGGGGCATGTAAAAGCAGTTAAGAAACTGGAAGATAATTCCGGACTCAGTATTTACAATCTGGGAACAGGCAAAGGATACAGCGTCCTTGACATCGTTAAGAATTTTGAAGCTGCGACAGGAATCAAAATTCCTTACTCTATCAAACCACGTCGTGCAGGTGATGTTGCGACATGTTATTCTGATGCGACCAAAGCAAAGAAAGAACTTGGCTGGGAAGCAGAGTACGATATCAAAGATATGTGTGCAGATTCCTGGAATTTCCAGCAGAAGAATCCGAACGGATACGAAGACTAAATCTCAGAAGCATATATATAAAGATCCCCGATACCATTACGGTAGCGGGGATTTTTTGGAATCTGATGAAAGTTGATTGAATTAATGATATATTTTTTCTTTTTCAAATTTTGGCTCGCAGGTCAGTTCAATGCCAAGTTTGCGGAACTCCCAGATATCAACAGAAGACAGCATGACAGAGGTATGCGCCTGGCAGCCACGAAGAGATGGTAACTGTTCCAGTGCCTTGCGTGCTTCCGGATTATTTGCTGCGCTGACGGAAAGTGCGATCAGTGTCTCGTCAGTATGAAGACGTGGGTTTTTGCTTCCGAGATACTGCGTCTTTAATTCCTGAATCGGTCGTATTGCTTCTGGTGAGATTACATGGTTCTCATGAGGAATACCAGCCAGCTCTTTCAATGCATTCAGAAGAAGGGCAGAGGAGGCACCGAGCAGTTCAGAAGTTTTGCCGAAGATCATACGTCCGTCAGTCAGCTCCAGAGCGGCAGCAGGACCTTCGGTTTCTTTTTCTTTCTGAAGGCTTGCCGGAACAACTTTACGGTCTTCCAGAGAGGCATGAGCCTGTTTCAGAAGCAGTTCGATCTTACGGATTTCTTCTTCTGTACCTGTACCGGTGAGAAGCGCTGCACAGCTCTTATAGTAGCGGCGGATAATCTCCTGGCGTGATGCTTCACAGCAGGCTTCATCATCTACGATACAGTTTCCGGCCATATTTACACCCATGTCAGTAGGTGATTTGTAAGGGCACTCGCCCATGATCTTTTCGAACATTGCCTGGAGAACCGGGAAAATCTCCACATCACGGTTATAGTTGACCGTTGTTTCACCGTAAGCTTCCAGATGGAACGGGTCGATCATATTGACATCATTCAGGTCAGCAGTTGCTGCTTCGTATGCTAGATTGACCGGATGTTTCAGCGGAATGTTCCAGATTGGGAATGTTTCAAATTTGGCATAACCGGCAGCTACTCCGCGTTTGTATTCGTGATACAGCTGGGAAAGACAGGTCGCCATTTTTCCGCTTCCCGGTCCTGGCGCAGTGATAACTACCAGCGGTCTTGTGGTCTCGATATATTCGTTCTTTCCATATCCTTCATCACTTACGATAAGAGGGATATTGCTTGGATATCCGGGAATACTGTAGTGGAAATACACTTTGATGCCGAGCTTTTCAAGACGTTTCTTGAAATGATCAGCACTTTCCTGACCGGCATAACGTGTAATGCATACACTGCCTACATAGAGACCACGTTCTGTAAAGGCATCGATCAGACGCAGAACATCTTCATCGTAAGTAATACCAAGGTCTCCTCGCATTTTGTTTTTGTCAATATCTGCAGCACTGATAACGATAACGATCTCTGCCTGATCGCTCAGCTGCATGAGCATACGTAGCTTACTGTCAGGTTCGAAGCCTGGAAGAACACGGGAAGCATGATAATCATCAAAAAGTTTTCCGCCGAATTCCAGATAAAGTTTGTTGTCAAATTTGCTGATGCGGTCACGAATATGCTCGGACTGCATGGTCAGATACTTGTCATTATCAAATCCAATTTTCATTTATCGTTTTCCTTTCCCATCACATTTAGCCGGAACAAACTTCCGGCTATCACGTTGATAGTATACTACACTTACTGTTCACAGGCAAGTAATGTACTGCAAACAATCACAGTTTTTCAGTTGATTTATACAAGAAATATCTTTATAATAAAGAAGATAACAAGAGGAGGACAAGAATGAACAATCAGATGGACAATCGGCCGGATCGAAACCGTCCGAATCGAAACAATCCTGGCAATCAGGGACCGAATAAAAACCGCCAGTCTATTCTGGCTTTTTTGATTTGTCTGCTGATTTCACTGGTATGCCTGAGCTTTGTAACAGATATGATGAGCGACAAGTCCAGTGAGATCACATATGATAAATTTATCGAAATGGTAGAGAAGGATCAGGTAAAAGAAGTTACTCTTCAGTCAGGTGTGCTGACTGTTGTACCTAAGATTCAGAAATCCTACTACCAGAATGTAAGTTATAAAGTAAACCAGATGGAGGATGCAGACGCCCTTACAAAACGTCTGGAGGGAACGGATATCGTATTCCATTATGAGCAGCCGGATGCTATGGGAGAATTTGTTTCGACCATGATCAGTGTTCTACTGCCGACAGTAGTTCTGTTTTTTATGCTGATGTTTTTTATGCGGCGGATGAACAAAGGTGGAAACGGCATCATGGGTGTTGGTAAGAGCAGGGCAAAAGCTTATGTTCAAAAAGAAACCGGAGTGACATTTAAAGATGTTGCAGGACAGGAAGAAGCAAAAGAATCTTTGCAGGAAGTTGTGGATTTTCTGCATAATCCGGGGAAATACACTGCAATTGGTGCAAAACTTCCGAAAGGAGCGCTTCTTGTAGGACCTCCGGGAACAGGTAAGACACTTCTTGCCAAGGCAGTAGCAGGCGAGGCGAATGTACCGTTCTTTTCACTTTCTGGTTCAGAATTTGTAGAGATGTTTGTTGGTGTAGGTGCATCCCGAGTAAGGGACCTGTTTGAAGAAGCGAAGAAAAATGCACCATGTATCGTATTTATCGATGAGATCGATGCAATCGGTAAAAGCCGTGATTCACGTTACGGCGGAGGCAATGATGAACGTGAGCAGACACTGAATCAGCTGCTTGCGGAAATGGATGGATTTGATACTTCAAAAGGGCTTCTGATCCTCGCGGCAACCAATCGTCCAGAAGTACTGGATCCGGCACTTCTGCGTCCTGGCCGTTTTGACAGACGTATCATTGTTGATCGCCCGGATCTGAAAGGACGTGTGGAAATCCTCAAAGTCCATGCAAAAAACGTCATGCTGGATGAAACGGTCGATCTGGAAGCAATTGCGCTTGCTACATCAGGGGCTGTGGGATCAGATCTTGCCAATATGATCAATGAAGCTGCAATCCTTGCAGTCAAAAATGGCCGCAGAGCTGTTTCACAGAAAGATCTTCAGGAATCTGTTGAAGTTGTACTCGTTGGTAAAGAGAAGAAAGATCGTATCTTAAGCCCGCAGGAAAGAAAAATTGTTTCCTATCATGAAGTTGGCCATGCGCTTGTCAATGCGTTACAGAAAGATGCAGAACCTGTGCAGAAAATAACGATCGTGCCGAGAACCATGGGAGCACTTGGTTATGTTATGCAGGTACCTGAGGAAGAAAAATATCTTAATACCCAGAAAGAGCTGGAAGCAATGCTGGTCGGATATCTGGGTGGGCGTGCAGCAGAAGAAATCGTGTTTGATACGGTCACTACCGGTGCTGCCAATGATATTGAACAGGCAACTAAAGTTGCGCGTGCAATGATCACACAGTATGGTATGTCTCAGAAATTTGGACTGATGGGACTGGCATCTCAGGAAAATCAGTATTTGTCAGGCCGTGCGGTACTGAATTGTGGTGATGATACTGCAACAGAGATTGATCATGAGGTTATGCAGCTTCTGCATTATTCTTACGAAGAAGCCAAGAGACTTCTGAATGAGCACAGAGAGGCACTGGATAAGATCGCCGGATATCTCATCAGCAGAGAGACGATCACTGGTAAGGAATTTATGAAGATCTTCCGTGCAGTTGAGAAAGGACTGGAGATTCCGGAGAATCTGGAGGTCCTTCCGGATGAAGTACAGACGACTGCCGACAAGACAGCAGTGGAAAATACAGAAGGGTTGACAGCGGAAGAAACACAGGCAGAACCTGTACATGAAATTGCAGCTGTTGATGTGACTGAAACAGACAACAACGAATCTGATTCTGAGGAGTAATATGTTTCAGATTGAAGAAGAACTAAAAAAACTTCCCGCGAAACCGGGTGTCTATCTGATGCACGATGAACGGGATGAGATCATTTATGTAGGAAAAGCTATCAGCCTTAAAAACCGTGTGCGGCAGTATTTTCAGAGCAGCCGTAACAAAGGTGCCAAGATTGAGCAGATGGTTACCCACATAGCCAGATTTGAATATATCATTACAGATTCTGAACTGGAGGCCCTGGTCCTTGAAAGCAATCTGATCAAGGAACATCGACCGAAATACAATACCATGCTGAAAGATGACAAGAGTTACCCGTTTATTAAGGTGACTGTTCAGGAGGCTTATCCAAGGGTATTGTTCGCCAGAAGAATGAAAAAAGACAAGAACCGTTATTTTGGTCCATATACCAGTGGTGGCGCTGTAAAAGATGTCATAGAACTGGTACGCAAATTATATCAGGTGCGTTCCTGTAATCGAAACCTTCCGAGAGACTGTGGAAAGGACCGTCCATGCCTGTATTATCACATGAAACAGTGCATGGGTCCGTGTACCGGACATGCGGATCAGCGTGCCTATAAAGAAAATATCCAGAAAGTCATTCGTTTTCTGAACGGGGATTTTCAGGAAACGATCGATCAGCTTACTGAAAAAATGCAGAAAGCATCTGAAGAAATGCGCTTTGAGGATGCTGCAGAAGCTCGAGATCTGATACGAAGTATCCAGAAGATCGGCGAGCGGCAGAAGATTACAGCATATGGAGAAGAAGACAGAGATATCATAGCGTGTGATATGGATGAAAGCCTTGATCTGCGAGAACAGGATGCAGTTGTTCAGGTGTTTTTTATGCGTGATGGCAAGCTGATCGGAAGAGATCATTTTTATCTGAGAGTGGCCAGAGGAGATACCCGGTCACAAGTATTGTCCAGTTTTGTAAAGCAGTTTTATGCCGGTACACCGTTTATTCCGGGAGAGATTACACTGCAGACAGAGATAGAAGATGCGGATGTTATTGAGGAATGGCTGACATCCAGAAGAAAACAGAAAGTTCGTATTGTTGTGCCAAAAAAAGGAACCAAGGAAAAGCTTGTTGAACTTGCATGGGAGAATGCGCGAATGGTTCTGGAGAAGGATCGTGAGCGTATTCGAAGGGAAGAAGGCAGAACGATCGGAGCGGTTCATGAAGTGGAAGATTGGCTTGGCCTTAAAGGTCTTAATCGAATGGAAGCTTTTGATATCTCTAATATCAGTGGATTTGAGTCCGTAGGTTCCATGGTTGTTTATGAGAAAGGAAAGCCAAAGCGCAGCGATTACCGTAAGTTTCGCATTAAATCTGTGCAGGGCCCGAACGATTATGCAAGTATGGAAGAGGTTTTGACAAGGCGGTTTACACATGAAAGCAACGGAGAATTTGACAGCTTTTCCAGAATGCCGGATCTGCTTCTGATGGATGGTGGAAGAGGACAGGTTAATATAGCACTGGGTGTTCTTGATAAACTTGGAATACGGATCCCGGTCTGTGGTATGGTAAAAGATGATCATCATCGAACGAGAGGACTTTATTTTGATAATATTGAAATACCAATCGACACCAACAGTGAAGGATTTCGCCTGATCACAAGAATACAGGATGAGGCTCACCGTTTCGCAATAGAATATCATCGATCGCTTCGAAGTAAAGAACAGGTTCATTCTGTTCTGGATGATATTCCGGGAATCGGCGAACGGAGACGAAAAGCTCTGATGCGACGTTACCGTTCGATAGAAGGAATCCGTGATGCAACGGTAGAAGAACTTGCAGAGACGGAGTCAATGAATATAGGAAGTGCAAAACAGGTGTATGAATTTTTTCACCCGAATAAATAAACATTAAAGGAGAACACATTATGAAAGGTGTATTGATGACAAAGATGGTACAGGAGCTTAACCTTACAAATCTGACTCCTGAAATTGATCTGTCCGAGATGCGGATCATGACGGCGGAAATCAACCGTCCGGCATTGCAGCTGACTGGTTATCTGGAGCATTTTGCAAATGAACGTGTTCAGATCATTGGTTATGTAGAGTACACATATCTGATGCAGCTCAGTGATGAAAAGAGAATAATGAAATATGAACGTTTTATTTCAAGTAAGATTCCATGTGTTATCTTCAGTACGATGACCAAGCCATCACAGGACATGATCGATATGGCAATCAAATACAATGTACCGACATTTGTTACAGAGAGAACCACTTCCAGTCTGATGGCAGAGATCATTCGCTGGCTTGGTGTTCAGCTGGCTCCATGTATTTCCATTCATGGTGTGCTTGTAGATGTTTATGGCGAAGGAATTCTGATCACAGGAGAGAGCGGTATTGGTAAGAGTGAAGCTGCACTGGAGCTGATCAAACGAGGACATCGTCTTGTAAGCGATGATGTTGTAGAGCTGCGTAAAGTCAGTGATGTCACTCTGGTAGGCTCGGCGCCGGATATTACCCGTCATTTTATCGAACTTCGCGGCATTGGTATTATTGATGTCAAGACACTGTTTGGTGTAGAAAGTGTTAAAGATACGCAGTCTGTTGATCTTGTCATCAAACTTGAAGAGTGGGACCGCGATAAAGAATATGATCGTCTCGGACTTCATGAAGAATATACAGAGTATCTTGGAAACAAGATTGTCTGCCATTCTCTGCCGATCAGACCAGGACGTAATCTGGCGGTTATTGTAGAATCAGCGGCTGTCAACCACCGACAGAAGAAGATGGGATACAATGCGGCAGAAGAACTGTACAAACGTGTACAGGCTAATATTGCACGTAAGCGTGAAAGCTGATAAAATATTTTTTTATAAAAACAAAAACGACTGGCAAACAGGGAAAGGTGGATGAAAATGGGTTCATATTGTTTTGGGATTGATGTAGGGGGGACAACCGTAAAATGCGGTCTTTTCCAGACAGACGGTAATCTTGTTGACAAATGGGAGATTCCAACAAGAACAGAAAATAAAGGCGAAAACATTCTTCCGGATGTGGCAAAGGCTATTCAAGAAAAAATGGCAGAAAAAGGTATTGAGAAAGCTGATGTGGAAGGCGTTGGAATCGGAATTCCGGGACCGATCAATTCTAAAGGGGAAGCTGCATGTGCGGTAAATCTTTACTGGGGATTTACACCGGTAGCACAGATCCTTCATGATCTGACAGGACTTAAAGCATGTGCAGGAAATGATGCCAATGTTGCTGCTCTGGGAGAAGCGTGGAAAGGTGCAGCTGCCGGCTCTGATAATGTCATCATGGTGACACTTGGTACAGGTGTGGGTGGCGGAATCATTGTAGATGGCAAAATCGTTGCCGGAACACATGGTGCCGGTGGTGAAATCGGCCATGTGCTGGTTGTACGTGGCGAAGCAGAAAAATGTAACTGCGGCAATCATGGATGTCTGGAACAGTATGCATCTGCTACCGGAATCGTACGTGTGGCAGGAAGAATGCTTGCTGCATCTGAAGAAGACAGTACTCTTCGCGGACTCCAGAACATCACAGCAAAAGATGTCCTTGATGCATTCAAGGAAGGTGATGCACTTGCAGTGCGTACCATGGAATATGTAGGAGATCTTCTTGGTGGAGCACTTGCTGGTTTTGCAGCAGTTGTTGATCCGGAAGCAATTGTAATCGGTGGAGGGGTATCCAAGGCCGGACAGCCACTGATTGACTGCATTCAGAAATATTATATGAAATATGCATTTCCATCCTGCAAAGATACACAGATTGTTCTTGCAACACTTGGAAATGACGCTGGGATCTGCGGCGCAGCTAAAATGGTTCTTTAAGAATAACATTCTGAGAATAAAAGATCGTAAAATAAGAGATAAATACATAGAAGAAGCTTTCTATAAAAGGGAAGCTTCTTTTTTAATGTCAAAAATGTGAAGTTTTTATTTAGGGCTTTATTTACGAATTCTTATTTGTTATAATAAAACGGACTATTAAGGAGGAAAACCATGAATTACGGAAAAAAATCAGTCTCAAAGAAGCGAAATTCGCTGATTTCCCGTACTGCCATGATGGGAAAAAGAGCGCATGTTTCGTTGATCAGAGTCCTGTTTGTTGCTTTGATCACAATTTGCGTGGTTATAGGATGTACAGGAATCGGGGCTTTTCGAGGAATAATAGACAATGCACCGGATGCGAATGATATTGATATATCACCTCTGGGATATGCGACTTTTTTGTACGACGGGGACGGCAATCAGCTTCGTAAACTGACAGCACCAAGTTCCAACCGACTTCCGGTTTCCATAGACCAGATCCCGCTGGATCTTCAGCATGCAGTCGTGGCAATTGAAGATGAGCGTTTTTATGAGCATAATGGAATTGACGTAAGAGGTATTCTCCGTGCGTTTGTAAAGAATATCACATCTGGAGACCTTTCAGAAGGTGCCAGTACTATTACACAGCAGCTGCTTAAAAATAATGTATTTACGAACTGGACACAGGAATCAACCTGGCTGGAGCGTTTTACGCGTAAGATCCAGGAACAGTATCTTGCTGTTGAGGTCGAGAAGAACATCAATAACAAAAATGTAATTCTTGAAAACTATCTGAATACAATCAACCTGGGAGCCGGCACTTATGGCGTTCAGGCAGCGGCACACAAATATTTTGACAAAGATGTCTGGGATCTGAATCTTTCAGAATGTGCGACTCTGGCAGGAATCACACAGAATCCGACACAGTATAATCCAATTGAGCATCCAGAAGCAAACGCCAAAAGACGTAAAGAAGTTCTGGACCATATGCTGGATCAGGAATACATTACACAGGAACAGTATGATCAGGTGATCAATGATGACGTATATTCGGGTATTCAGGCAGCACAGGTTTTGAACTCCGAAACAGAAAATACGGTTTATTCTTACTTCGAGGATGAACTGATCGATCAGGTGGTCGATGACCTGATGAATATTAAAGGTTATACCCGCACACAGGCACAGAATCTTGTGTACAGCGGTGGATTGAGTATTTATACAACACAGGATGCACGAATCCAGAGCATCCTCGATGAAGAATATGCAGATCCATCCAATTATCCGGATTATGTACAGTATGCACTGGATTATGCACTGACAGTCAAGAATCCACAGGGTGAAGAAGTAAACTACAGTAAAGAAATGCTGAAACTTTATTTTCAGAATGAGGATCCGGAATTTGACCTTCTGTTTGATTCGCAGGAAGAAGGACAGGAATATGTGGATCGTTATAAAGCAAGTATTCTTGCGGATGGCAGCACGGTTGTAGCTGAGCGTGTAAGCTTTGCACCACAGCCGCAGTCTTCAATGAGTGTTATTGATCAGCATACTGGTTATGTTAAGGCCATTATTGGTGGCCGTGGAGAAAAGACAGCCAGCCTGACTCTGAACCGAGCAACAGATACGACCAGACAGCCTGGTTCTACATTTAAGATTCTTTCCACGTATGCACCAGCTCTCAATGAGAAGGGAATGACACTTGCAACAACGTTTGAAGATGAACCTTACAACTATCCGGATGGATCTCCGGTCAATAATGCTTCCAAGAGTTATGGTGGAACAACGACGATCCGAAAGGCAATTCAGAATTCCGTTAACGTTGTGGCAGTAAAATGTCTGGAAGAGGTTACTCCACAGCTTGGTCTGCAGTATCTGGATAATTTTGGATTTACAACACTGGCTCATGGAACAGAAGCGGACAGAGATGCCAATGGAACGGTCTGGACAGATGCGAACCTTCCACTTGCACTCGGTGGTCTGACACATGGTGTAACGAACGTAGAGCTTTGTGCAGCATATGCGGCGATTGCCAACAGTGGTAATTATATTGAACCAATCTATTATACAAAGATTCTGGATCATAATGGAAATGTCCTGATTGAAAAGAACTCTGCAGGAAGATCTGTGATAAAAGAGAGTACAGCATGGCTGTTGACGAGTGCTATGGAAGATGTTGTAACACAGGGTACAGGTACAGCCTGCCAGCTTGATAATATGACAGTTGCAGGAAAGACAGGTACAACAGATGCGTACAATGACCTCTGGTTTGTAGGATATACACCATATTATACATGTGCAGTTTGGTCAGGATATGACAATAATGAAAAACTTCCGGAGGACGCCCGAAACTTCCATAAGAACCTTTGGAAGAAAGTAATGACACGAATTCATGAAGGCCTTGAGGACAGAGATTTTGATATGCCTGCAAGTGTTGACAAGATAAGTGTTTGTGAAGAGACGGGACTTCTTCCAAGAGCTGGCTGTCCGGTTATTACAGAATACTTTGATATTGGTGATATACCGACTGATTATTGTGATCAGCATTTCTACGGAGATGACGAAAGCGGTATGCAGGAATACACAACGGAAGAAGAAATATACAATCCAGAACCGACACCGGATCCGAATAATCCGAATGGTGATAATACCGGTGATAATACGGGCGACAATACCGGAGATAACACGGGTGATAATACGGGAGATAATACCGGAGATAACACCGGTGGTAATACGGGAGATAATACGGGAGATAATACCGGAGATAACGCCGGAGATACCGGCGGTGGAGATGCCGGTGGCGGAGATACTGGTGGAGGAGATACCGGTGGCGATACTGGCGGCGGAGATGCCGGTTATACAGAAGAATAGTATCTGAATATAGGCTGTGATCGTCCTGGACGGTTGCAGCCTGTGTTTTAGGAAGGAGTACTTAT
>OHDA01000777.1_pt1 | contig 14173 bp, 14 predicted proteins | sample 1566881 | NCBI WGS metagenome assembly OHDA01 (sample SAMEA3879585, study PRJEB24766) | human gut metagenome | biome: human-associated habitat; feature: feces | place: USA | collected 1985/1987
TCTGCACAAAAAAACAGACCACATTTTATGATCTTTGTTTCATAAAATGTGGTCTGCCTGTTTCATGCGTTCTTTTTATTGAGCCTGGAAATAATATCCAACGCCCCACTTGGTGTGTACATACTTCGGTTCACTTGGATTGGTTTCAATCTTCTCACGGAGACGGCGGATATGTACATCCACAGTACGTACATCACCCGGATACTCATATCCCCATACAATGTTCAGCAGGTTCTCACGACTGTAAACCTTATTCGGATTAAATACCAGAAGCTCCAGTACATCAAATTCCTTTGCTGTCAGATTAATCTCTCTACCTGCAATAAATACACGTCTGCCTTCACAGTCCATACGAAGATCGCCCACCTGAATGCTCTTTGCCTTTTCTTTCTCCTCGTGGTCGCTTCCCGCACGGCGCATGATCGCTTTGATACGTGCCTTAACTTCCAGGATATTGAACGGTTTGGTGATATAATCATCCGCACCATATTCAAGACCAAGGATCTTATCCATATCCTCGCCCTTAGCTGTCAGCATCACGATCGGCACATTGGAAAATTCGCGGATCTGCTGGCATACTTCCAGCCCGTCCATCTTCGGCAGCATCAGATCCAGAAGGATAATATCATATTTTTTATCTTTTGCTTTCTCTACTGCCTCTTCTCCATCATAAGCGCAGTCTACCTCCATACCATCCTGTTCCAGACTAAAACGGATTCCTTTTACGATCAGTTTCTCATCATCTACTACCAAAACTTTCCTGCTCATTCGGTTCTCCTTATCCTACTACTATCTCATCTTTTATCTTTGCAAAAGTACCTTCTTTGATACCCTGTACATTCATAATATCCTCTATCGCAGCAAATGGCCCGTTCTCTTCTCTGTAGGCAATGATCGCCTGCGCACGTGTTGCACCGATCCCCGTCAGCGTAGTAAGCTGAGCTTCATCTGCTGTATTTATGTTGATCCTGTTATCCTGCTGAACCTGAGCGGTCATCCCCGTGTTCTGTCCTGTCCCGGCACTTCCATTCATCTGTCCATCTGATGCCCCGGACATCTCTGCTGGATCCAGTCCCTGCCGCTCCATCTCTTCCTGTGTGAGAATATAAAGCTGCTGTCCGTCTGTCAGAACTCCTGCACGGTTTACACAGGTTAGAGCTGCCTCGGGAAGATATCCTCCCGCCGCCTCAATCGCCTGAAACACCCGGCTCCCGGCTGCCAGCTGAAAAACTCCCGGATTCGCAACTGCTCCGCACACATCTACATAGATCATCTCTGGCTGCGTTTCCCCAGTTGAATTTATCTCCGTCCCATTACCTGCATCTGAATCATCTGATTCTGCCTGTTTTTTCCGGGACTCTGCAGAACTGCCATCATCATTCTGTCGGTCTTCTGTATCAGCGTTCTTCTCATCTGTATCTTTCTTCGACTTCTGTCCTGATGTTTTCTCTTCCGATGACTCCGCATCCACCTCTGCCTTTGCTTCCTGCAATCCATCTATCAGAAACTGTGCCTCTCTGCTCTTACATCCTGTCAGTCCTGTAAGAAACAAAGTTCCACATAATATCAGTGTCACAGTATAACAACATCTGTTTTTTATTTTTATCATAAGGGTCCTCCTTTTATTTCTCAGAGTAAGAGTCCCCCTGTCCATAATGCCACCCTTATTGTAACGAAATCTTAATGATTTTACAATAGTAAACTCTTATTTTTGCCACTTAAATATAACAATTCCGGAAATCGCGATCAGCAATCCTAGGATTTTGCGCCATTCAAAGGGTTCTTTATCTACCCCAAACAATCCAAATAATTCAATTACATAAGCAACTGCCAGCTGCGAAATAACGATCAGCATTGCTGCCTTTGCCGGTCCAAGTGCTCCCATACTCTGGATTACTGTAATTGTAATAAACGCTCCGATCACACCACCAAGGAGTATATATTTATTGTCCACCTGCCAGAGTGCAGCCACACTTTCCCGTCCTGTGAAAAGCCAGGCCAGAACACAGACTGCAAAAGCTGACAGCTGCACCCAGCCGGTTGATACCCAGAGACTGGTCTGCTTTGTCACCTCCGTGTTAAAAACACCCTGAATACTCATCAGTGCCCCTGAAATCAATGCCACTATAAATCCCCACATAAATCTGCCCTCCTGGATAATATGATCATTCTGCTTACTCCGGTAATCATTCTTATGTCGAAAAGAGGCACCGCTGTTTAGCAGTACCTCTTTTATTCTTTATTATTAGTTTATTCATTCCGCGCAAAATCATGCACACAGTATAAATCCTGTTTTTATTTTTCTTTCATATAATCCATACAGTTTCTCACATTCCATGCATATCCATCCTGCTTCGCCTGTATATAGCGGATATTTTCCCATAAGAAAAAGATACATACCAAGATACCCGTCTTCGGAATCAGCCTTTTCTTTATAAATAAGTTTCCCACTCTCTTTCCTGTAGATTCCCATTTTCCCATCTGTTTCCAGCAAAATCCCGGTATGCCAGTCCAGATATCTGCCAACAGCTTTTTTCTCTGTTTCAGTCATGGGGCAATTCTTTATTTCTGGCCTCACTCATCCTTCTGTAAATCTCCGGCTCTGTAAGAAGCCTCCTGCATTCTCTGTAAATATCCTCCATCTTCGTGCCTGCAAGCTTTAAGGTTCCGGCTTCCACACCTTCCGGACGTTCTGTTGTATCTCTCATGACCAGTACAGGTTTTCCCAGTGCAGGAGCTTCTTCCTGGATTCCGCCACTGTCTGTCATGATCAGATAACTGGCTTTCATCAGATTATGGAATTCTACCACATCTAACGGTTCGATCAGATGTATTATCTCACATCCACCGAATTCCTCATCTGCAATTTTTCTGACCTGCGGATTCAAATGTACAGGATAAATAACCTTCACATCTGTAAATTCCTCCACGATCCTGCGTATAGCCCGGAACATATCACGCATGGGTTCTCCCAGATTCTCCCTTTTGTGTGCTGTCACAGCAATCAGTCTGCTGCCTTTTGCCCATTCTATCTCCGGATGATAAAAATCATTTCTCACCGTATAGTGCAAAGCATCAATTCCTGTATTTCCTGTGATAAAAATCTGCGCCATAGCCTTGGCAGGCCATTGCGCAGCGATTTGGTGCAATCCAATTTATAACATTTCACTTCCAGAACAAAAAATTATTTTCTAATAGTAATTTCATCAAAAACACTCATATCCGTGGTACGCACAGTTTTGATTGTAAGTGTCTTTCCCTGTATTGTAATAGCAGAAATCAGAGGTGTTTTTTCTGTTTCTCCATCATAAAAGGCAATATAGCCTTTTTTTCCACTCTCCTTCTCATAAAACTTGCTTCCAGTAGAAGATGTTCCGGACAGATATAGCGTTTCCCCCTGTTTTTTTAGTCCGGACGCATTTCCGGTGGACTTCATTCCTTTCATTAGGTATGTTCTCGCATACAGATGATCATGACCGGACAATACAAGGTCTACGTCCAATTCAGAAAATGCCTCGTTATACACTTTTCGGAGATTCAGTATTTTTTCCTCATCTGAATGCGGTCCTGCGCTAAACATTGAATAATGCATAGTAACAATAATCCATTCCGGATTTGTATTTTGAATCGCCTTTTTTAAATATTCTATCTGAGTTGCGTAACTGCCGCTGTTTGAATTCAATGCGAAAAACAGAACTCCGTCACGGGCAAAATAGTAGTTCGCATCATCCCATACACCTGGAGGCATAAACTGCTCTTCATAAATCTCCTTTACGGTGTCATGATTCCCTTTGTTTACCGCCACTGGTATATTTTTCAGTTCATCCGGACTTCTAAATTCATAGTATTCTTCTATTGCTATATCCGTTTTCGAACTGTCACTTTGGTCGCCTGCCGATATCAGAAATTCTGCATTCGGCAGAATGTGCTTTCCCACCTCCAGCGTCCTCTTCCACGCTTCTCCATCCTGCTGTACGCTTTCGCCGGCACCAATCTGGGGATCTCCGACAAATAAAAACTTTACTCCCTCTCCCTGTTTTGCAGTCGTAAAATTAAAAACTTCTGAATGTGCACCATTTTTTCTGTTACATAATCGATAGCTGTAAGTTTCACCAGCTCGAAGATTCGATAATCTTGCCTTATAACAATACTGCCCTTCTATCTCAACTCGTTCCATTTCCAACTCTGTATAATTGTAGAAGTCATCTACTTTTCTACAGTATTGTACATTATAACCTCCTTTTTGAGGCGTAAGCCAATTAACCAACATCTGGTTGTTTGTATCACCCGGCTGAAGGATAAGACCATCGGCATCCAATGTTTCCACTTCATTCCATTCCGGCGTTCCTTTAAACTCCTTAAAGTCAAAATAGACATCAGAGCTGTCTTCATGTATCTGATGAACCTCAACTGCAATGCAGTTTGTTCCGTTTTTTAGTGCAGTAGTATTTTCTACTGAAAAAACCCTGTTCCAAGATGTTTCTACTCCCTCTTTCGCTCCATACCCGGTTTCTGGGTCATAACCTTCTGTCGGTTCATTATCTTTGTATATTTCTTTTCCATTCAGATATATGATTACAGAATCATCAAACTGTATTTCTCCTGAAAGCTGAAATATCTCTCTGGCATCGTCCACCTCAAATTCTGTTCTAAAATAATATACTGGCAGAGCCTTCTTTTTAGTAGAATAATAGTTCAGCAGATTCGAGGGATATTTTCCTCCCACACGATCATTCAGTTCTCCATAATAACTCCCAAAACTTCCCTTGGCCTCTTTCCAGTCTTCTGTCAGATATCCAGCTTCGTTCCAGCGTTTTCCGTTGCTATCAATCGACGGTTCTCCTTCCGTATCCTTATACTGCCAATATGTTATACCGGTTTCTACATAATGAAATTTTTCATCTCCTTGAATTTCCAACAGTTCATCTTCAAGTATATTTTCATCAGCATAACGGTTCTGAACGAAAGCAATACCCATTACTGCCACCAAAATAAAAAACGCAAAAGTTGTTCCTACTGCCAGTTTAAATTTCTCGTATTTCTTGTTCATACCGTGTCCTTCATTTCCATCTTTCATATAACCTTCTCCACCGATATCATACTATTCTCTATTAAGCTTCTTTCTTTCAAGAGTTCCCCATGTATCTTTGTATTTCCGATACCCGATCAGCGCGTTCATCCTCACAATCATAAGAATAAATCGCAGTCCTATCAGTTCAAATCCACTTAAAAGTATAGCTTTCAACACATCCTTCCATGATATGCGCATTTTTCTCATATACAGTCGACTGAAAAATGATATAAGCGTAAGAATGCACCCAAATGCTGCATATACCAAAAAAAACAATATCATAAAAGGTTCGTTAACCAGATTTACCACATATGAAAGGATAATCGTCAGTATTCCAAAGACTTCAATATACGGCGAAAGCAGTTCATAAATCCAAAAATATAGAAACGAAACCGCCCCTAAAAGTCCGTACTCTTTTTTCCCTACTGCATTTTTATACTTTGTCAGACTTTCAAAAAGCCCGATATGCCATCGTCTCCTTTGTTTTATCAAATCTTTGAGATTTCTCGGTACCTGGCTCCAGCAGATTGCGTCTGGCGCATACTGTATAGAATAATCAATATGATTTGATCTGCAGAAAACATGAAGCTTCACAACAAGTTCCATATCCTCTCCCATTGTGGAATCGTCATATCCGCCTGCAAGAAGAACTGTTTCTTTTTTAAATATGCCAAATGCCCCTGATATAATCAGGTTTCCGTTATAGCGGTTCATAAAGATTCTGGAAGCAAGAAACGAACGCTCATATTCAAGCACCTGCATTGCTACGATCAACTTTTTAGGCATACTATAGTCACTTACTTCGCCTTTTACTAATCGGATACCATTAGATACAGCAATCTGCCCGCCACAGGCTACTACTTTATCATCTTCCAGTATCGGTTTTGCGATTTCATAAAGAGAATTACGTTGCAACATCGAATCCGCATCCATACAAATAAAATATGGATAATTTGATATATTAATTCCCATATTCAGGCTGTCTGCCTTACCTCCATTTTCTTTTTGAACCAAAGTAATGGAAATCCCATTATAGACTGTTTCATAAATTGCCTGCTCCTTCTTGCAGTGAACTCTTTTTCTGATGGGCCTATTTATTCTTTTCATGTGGAAAGAATCCACCAGATATTCTACTGTTCGATCTGTTGATCCATCATCTACAACGATAATTTCATAAAGTTTATAATCCTGTTCCAAAAGTGAAAAAACCGTATCTACAACTGTCATTTCTTCGTTGTGTGCAGGAACAATTATACTGATGGGAATGTAAAAATCATGACGGAGTGTTCCTTTCATCTTTTCGTCCATTCGTTTCTCGTAAAGTTCCGATGCTCCTACAACAACTGACAAAAAAAGGAAAGTGCTATAACCAATCAAATAAATGACAAAAAAAACGTCAACAAAAAACAAAAATAGTTTAATCGCATCCATCATCTGTACTTTCCTCCGTTCCCATAAATTTATATGCCATCATTTCTTTTGCATATATATCTTTTTCGTTCTGTATGAACTTTCCTTTTTGTTCGTGATCAATTAATTTTCCAAGAGACTGAGCACTATTATAGCGAATATACCAGTTTCGACTTTCACAGCCTTTTTTCAACACATCTATAGTCCTTTTCCCTGGATACGATTCAAGGGCCAGTGCACTAAGCGCAGCATATTCCCAATCTGATTCACGCCACTCCTCAACCAGACAGCACAGATATTCCCACGCCTTGTCATACTTATACTTTCGAAAATAACGAATTACTGCCAGTCGAAGCTCTCTGTCATTTTCTTCATCTTTAAGAACAATAAGTAGTCGTTCGGTAAAGTTTCCGGATATCATTCGGAAAAAGTTTACAAAACATATTTTGTAATATGTTGAATAATGAGTCCAGTTTTTCCATAATTCTTCAGCCAGCAATTCCCTGTCTCCTTGAAAAGAAAGCAAGCCATCTGTTACCATTTTTGAGCTGTGTTCTATCCGCATTCTAGTCAAAATATGATATGCTTTTATCACGTGTTCAGGCTGTCCGCCAGCATACAAGGCATAGAGTGCATTTTCGCGGCAGTAGATAGAATGATCCGATACAAGCCATTCCATCTGAAGTGCAAACGGGTCTCTGGCTCCCGGACCACACAGATGATGCTGCTCTATGATGTATGCCATAAGTGCTTTCTCCATGCCTCTTTTTTTCATATAAGCACTACTGAGCTTATAGAACAGATCTCTGTTATTTCTGACCCATTTTCTATATCTTCCTGTTTTCCCTTCGCTTCCAGTTCTTCTACTGCCTGTTGGAATAAAATAAGTCCAGAGCTTTTGCTCAATTTTCTAGTCCAGAATTTTTCTTCTTTTTGGGATATCTTTTCGACTCCTGATGTTTCAAGCATTTCACAAAGTTTGTTCATATACTTTCTTACCATTTCAGGATCTCTTTTTCTCTTAAAAAAGTCTCTGGCGAAATAAACCAAATTAAACAATAAAAGACATATACATATGGCCATATATAAATAAATTAACAAATTTACTTGAAATACCATGAAAACTATCGCCCTTTCATATATTAACCACCCTTTAGGATTTAATCCTTATCCTTCCACAATTCCTGCAGATCGTAATATCCTTGTTTTAATCGTTCATGCCATGTGGGATTTGTGCCCCATCCTTTCAATTCAACCGTTCCCATTTTAATAGGGAACTGCACATTTGCATCTGTCCCTACACCGGCATACATCTCTGAAATTTCTATTCCTTCTATTCCATAATTTTCATAGTAATCATCATGGATCACCATCTCCGAAGGATTATAGAAGTTCAACAAAGACCATGGTAATCTGATCTCAATCTCATCCCCATTTACAATAAAATCAGATAATGAGTTGAAATCCGCCGAATCCGGATTCCCATTTCCATACGTAAGTGTTCCTGTATCAAAAGTTTCTGCACTTTCAAACCCTTCAGGGGTGATTTCAAAACTTGGATCATTTGCAACCTGCAGCATCAGATGTATCGGAACAAATTTTCCAGTATCTTTTTCAGGGACATTTAGATATGCGTCTTCACCATAAACTCTCTGAGAATACATCGCTCTTAGCGCTTCATATCTTTCCTGTACAAGAATTTTGGTATCCTCCCGCCCCGAAATAATCAGTACAAAATCCGCCTCTTGTTCAAATAGCGGCGCTATACCGTCGCATGCTGTGCTTCCTGATTTTGGTGTCGTATCAATCGGAACATAAAGTGTTTCATTTCCAAAGTGAAAATCATCTTTGTGAACTCTGAAATAAACATATTTTTCATCATACTTGCAACTAAGCGACATGGTATCCGTCTCCATCACTATATCTGTTTCTTCCCATTCCGAAACATCTCCGTCAACATAGCAGACACTCTCTACTTCACCCGGATCAAAAGACAGAATACCAAAATACTGTTCATTCGTCTGATAGTCACTCCAGTAACACGTCTTTGTCAAATCCGTATAAGCCATAGTGTTCCACGTTCGCTTGAACCATTCATCCTGCCAAGTAAACGCTACAGATCCTGCGCACCCTGATGCCATGATATCCTTGTAGCACTGTACTAGTGCTTTTCCTTGTTCCTCCTCGCTCATCCCACCTTGTGAACGCCCTGTATTTCGATCCGACTGCGCTCTTCCTCTCGATGAAGGAACTCCATATTCCGAGATAATAACCGGCATGGTATGATGTGCGTTTATTGCAGTCAGATATGCCCTATATGAGTTAAACGTCCCGTCTTCGTCTGTAAATTCTTCTCTGCTTTCAATCTTCATTCCCAGAACATCCATGAATCCGAGATAATCCGGGAAATACGGATAGATATGGTAAGACGCAAACTGTCCTGATAGAAACTCATCTGTCGTTTTTATATGCTCTACATCCACCTGTTCAAATTTTCTAAAATACCATTCTACAGTCTGATTCCACTCAAGCGGATCTGTTGTTGGCCAGTTAGAAAAAGCAATCAGACGCTGACTTGAATATTTTTCCGTTTCGTATTCTATAATTTTATCCCCTACCTGCGCAAGCATTGTTTCAAAAGGCGTTGCTTCTTCTGTCGTGCGCATATATTTCCCCTCATACGAATCCCTTTCCTCCTGCATATGATCCGTAAAAGCAACTGTTGTATCTTCCCACTCCACACCTAGGATATATCCCAACACCCATGGAGAAATATCTTTTGTATAACTCCCGCTCCCAAGATCTTCTCCTAGTGAAAACCTCTTATTTCCATGTATCATATCCACCAGAATCCTGGAATCCCTCAGAAACTCATTAAGAAAATCTTTGCTGTAAGCATCTCTGTGTGAGTAAAGAACATAATCATCGATCCATACTCCATGGATAATATAAAGTGGATCGGGATTATCATGATTAAATTCCCAGACAGCATCATAAAAATCATCCTGTAACAGGGTGTACACCCTCACACAGTTGGCTCCCATATCCTTAATCATCCGGAACCATCTCAGATAGGTTTCCTTATCAATAGCATAATCCGTGGCAAAATGACCTGGAATTCCCACTCCCATATCAACACCGCGTATTTCAAATGGTTCCATTCCGTTCCCAGTATCTACAAGAATCTCCTTGTCTGAAACTGTTGTAAACGTTTTAACCTCTTTATTCATGTTAAAACTAAGGGTACTCCCTATCCTGTCAGAAACAAACATCCAGCAGGTCACCGCTATAATGACTGCTGTACATGCTATAATAAACTTTTTCATATGTATCTCCTGTAATCTTAAACAGCTCATCTTTTTCCGTTAAAACTGATCAGTGGTTAAATTTTTTAACGGCAGATTCATGACAGTATTGTTTTAATACCTCAATATTCTCATCCAACCACTCCAACCTCCCGATCAGCTCATCCGTCATCTGACCCACAGCCTCCTCGTAGCTTTCCGGATTTCTTTCATCTGGATGAAGCTTGTTTCGACTGTCGAGATTCTCGGAATTAAAGCTATATCCCCATACAGCATAATTCCGGTCCACAGCTTCTCCCTGATATTCTGTTACATCCTGTATATACTGCAAAATATTTTCATTGCTTAATATTCCCTGTCGGAATTCCCTATATCTATCAATAATTAAATTGATATAGTTCTCATCTTTTATCATCATCCAGAACCATGGTGCCTGTACAGAAACAAACTGTCGTATATGAAAGTCATCTTCGTTGTCCGTACTTATATTGCCGAGATCATTGTTAAAATCCCATACACATGGCTTGATTTTTCCATTTACATCTTTATAAAAATAAGTAGACAGATTCCCCGTATCATGCTGAAGAAATACTTCTGCAATAATAAAATAGTCAGCAAATTCTTCAATATCGACATAATTATTAAATCCATAAGCAAGCGTATCGTAATCATAAGAATATAACGCTTTTTCAAATTTGCTAAGATCTTTTTCAATGTAGTCCTTGATTGCAGGTGTAATCTGTTCTTCTCCCGGATAAACAAGATCAAAAAATGAATCTTTTCTAAGTACAGATACATATTTTGTAAAATTATTCAGTGCAGATACCGGAAGACTTGTAGCATTATCAATTTCTACAATGTAGCCTGTAACATTTTTCGTTAAGTTTGGGCGCGCTATATCCACTCTTCCTTTACCCCTGCTGATAGTTTCCATCATCACATAAACTCCCTGATACGCCCCGTTCAGAATCACCTCACAAAATCTGACATCTGGTGCAAAATCCATAAGCTCACCAGAAAAATTCATAGCCATATAATTACGCATCAGAGTTTTATCTAAAAATGGGCCGTGGAGTACCCAGTCATGTGCCGCCTCCATGCCCATTATCCTTCTATCCTGCTCAGTACCATCTCCATCTACTGTCGTAACAGCGTAAGATTTTTTATCAAACCATCTCGAGGTATTTCCCCGGACTCTTATTCTTATGCTTGTACTAACTGCGGGTTTGTCATTGACCGTATTATATGTATCCAGATTGTCAATAATCTGCATCGTTGCGGCAAGTTCGCTTTCTCCTTCTGACGTAGTCGTATATTTTCTATGTGAATATCCTTCTTCATAATATGGCACTCCAGGAATTTCTTCAGAGGTTTCTATTTTAACCACGGGCAAATGCGTTTTTAATTTTTCTATGTCTACTGCCTCGCTGTTATACTGAGATTCTGATATTTGTTCCGCATTTATGGCTTCCTGTACATCCGGGATTGTATCTTCTACTGAAAGATATTCTTTATGTTGATGTGTTCTGTATTTTTTCCCTCCCAGTTCTGTCTGAGTCCAAAACGTACCGATTACTGTAAGTGCTGCTATAATCAGTACCCAATATTTGTTTTTCAAAATATTCCTCCTTTGACTGTTTCAAGAATGACACACTAACACTATTAGTTACTAATATCATCATCCTGAGCAACTACATTCACATATTCCACGTGTTCAATCTCATATAGGCAGTCCGCAATACTCTCTGCGCGGTTGCTTGCTTTCTCAAATATTTTCAGCGGAATCTCATAAATCAGTTCTACTGTCTGTTCGGTGGTATTTTCAACTCGCAGATCAATTCTCCGTGAAAAATATTCACTAACAATAGACATAATTCTTTTATCCGTACTTCTTGCTCCCCGAACAATCAAAAGCATACGACTTTCATTCTTAATTCTGCCAAGAACGAGAAGTATCAGAAATACAATTGCACTACCGATTCCCGCTGTTATGTAATCTCCAACTCCACATGTAAGACCAACTACTACTGTCCAGAAAATATATACCGTATCTCTCGAATCCTTGATAGCCGTCCTAAAACGGACAATTGACAAAGCACCTACCATACCGAGCGATAACGCCACGTTATTACCGATTGCCGTCATAACTACTGTTGTCAGAACAGCAAGTACAACGAGGCTTGTATTAAACTTCCGACTGTATATTGTACCTGTATGTGACATATAGTATGAAAGATAAATCACAAATCCCAACGCCGCAGCAACAAGAATTTGTGTTAATATTTCTGTCATACTTAAAACTTCTACCTGCTGAATTAATTCATTTAAAAAACTTCTCATTTAACTCTCTCCTCCTTAAAATCTAAAAACTGCCTGACGGGCAAGTGCATATTTACTGACTGCCGTCTCACTTTTATTACTGATTTGCAAAATATTTTTTATATAAGCCAACAGAAAATTGTTATATTTCACCTCCATTACTACACACCCTGGATGTATAACTGGAAAACAGCCTGCATATTCTTCCAAAAATCTTCCAGTTAATTTTGACGCTGATATATTGCTGTCAAAGGTAATCCTTGTGTCATTTTCTTTGAAAACAAACGCCATTCTCTTATATTCAACAATGACTTTCGGTATATAACAATTCGTCTTAAGAACACCATAACATTCCGTTGCGAAAGGATCACTATATTCAAGAAGTACTTCATAATGTCCCTTCATTAATTCTTCAGCATGTTCTCTGGAAATAGTCAGGGAACGCTTCAACTGATTACTTCCCTGTTTTTGTTTCATCTCTAAAAGTGCTGTCCTACTTTGAGGACTGTAAATCCGCAGACGCATTTTCCTGCGACACTCAACACCCGCCAATTTTTCTTCAAAATCTTTGTTTCCCAATGTATCGAAGTACAGGGAACGTACCATATATCCATCCTTACCGTTATGAGAATCTTCTTTAAATAGTTCAGCAAACTGACGGCTAAAACGATAATACTGTTCCCCGCTTATTAGAAATTTTCTTTCCTGACGAAACACCTTTTTAATCTGCATTCTTTTCCTCCAACATCTCTCTTACGGGTCTGCTCCAATGATAATCTCTGGTCACATTTATATTTTTATATTCCTTCTGAAGTTTCTCCCAAGTCTCTTTCGCATTGTCGATTCCCTTATTCCGATAAGTTTTATTTTCTGTAAGACCATGCTTTCCAACCTCCTGAAACTCCAATATGCAATGTAACTCCTTTCCGTATTTTTCAGAAAGCGCAGCCTCTGTTCTGATTGCCTCGATTTCATTACCGCAGCTATAATTCATAACCGCTACTTCATCACAAGTCTCTTTTATTAGTTCTTCAAGCCCTGACGTCAATCCCTGATTGTCATAATGCCGTGGTATACAAATCGCTGTACGGAGATGATTTTTTTGAGCGAATTTATATCCTTTTTTCATACAGCTTATATATCTGTCCATATACTCTTCCGGATTCTCTTTCCAGGAATCCGATATATACGGTTCTATATCCAACATAACTCCGTCAAACTTCTCTTTTTCTGAAGATTGTACATTATACTGAACGATTTTTTCCAGATGTGCCAACAGCGTTGCTCCATCCTCTTCATATCCCCATTCTACAGCGCCAAGGAGTGCATACACTTCTATCTTCCTATTGTGTAAGGCTTTTACAAATTTTCCTGTAGCCTCCACTTCTGTCATTCCATTTGTCTCCTGATACCACTTGGTAATTCCAAGCTCTTTTGCAAGGTAAAGTGCCTCCTCCGGTTCACAAACAGCTTCCTCTGACCACTCGAACATTCCTGTTTCCTGATATACCTTGTCCTGTTCTTTTCCTTTTCTGACACAGCCGGATACTGTCAACATAAATATAAAAATATATACTACAGTAGCCGTTCTTCTCTTGTTTTGTTTCACTCTATCGCATCCTCCCTACATTATTCACGAATCATTTTTACCTATAGAAGGCTTGATTTCGCTACAATCGTCTACCAGATAGAGACCAATACCAAAACAATGCTCAAAATCAAGCTGACTTTTGCTTTCAGAACTTTCTGCATTGACAAATTTCCTTTCCCTTTTGAGATATTTTCTTATATATTATCATCGAAAGTAGCTTTCCCAAAATCAATAGAATTTGCGCGAGTGGACATTTTTCTGCGCGAATGGACATTATAGCGATTGACACTTGTTCTCTTTCGGGGTACGCTTATAAAAAAGAATCCATCTGGTCAGATCATCGATCTGAGTCCACATAAGCAGAAAACCAAGCAGGAGCAGTATGACAATATACAGAATACATTTCTTTTTATCTGCCTCAATGGTGTAATCAATTACTTTCTTTTCTTTCATAGACTCCTCCTTTTGTCTCGCCTC
>OHDA01000779.1_pt1 | contig 14148 bp, 10 predicted proteins | sample 1566881 | NCBI WGS metagenome assembly OHDA01 (sample SAMEA3879585, study PRJEB24766) | human gut metagenome | biome: human-associated habitat; feature: feces | place: USA | collected 1985/1987
AATATATTTAAATTTTAAAGGAAGAAAATATAGACGGAGCTATGAAAATAACATAGCTCTATTTTAGATTATACTCTATGAGAGAGTACAAGGGAGAAAAGTTATGAATAGTGTAGTAATACAATTTGTCATAAACTGCGTTATTATGATAGCTTCTTTTATAACAGCATTATGTCAATATAACAATAAAAAAGATAAAAGACAGAGTGGCATTTTTATATGTGCCTGTATTATAGCGATTGGCACATTTGTTTATACGTTTGTTGGAGGTTACTACACAATGCCAACCGTTTATATAAGTCGTGAAGCAGATCACTCAGCAGTCGTATTGTATGCAGATGAACCGGTGAAGATAGAATATAAGCTTGAAGGACAGAAAGAATATATAAAGTATACAGGTCCATTTAAATTGGATCATAAAACCGTAATATATGCAAGATCAAAGATGTGGACGTGGACGAGTGCTGTTGAGAGGAGAGATGCATATTTAACAGATACGGGATTAGTTTATTTTGGAAGTGCAGATGAACCTGGGGAGTCCATCAAAGAAATAAATGCCGAATACATATATAAAGATGCTGGGGGCAATAAGTCAGGAAACCATTATGCAGGTTATCAGATAAGAAAACAGGATATACATGTAACGGGGATAGATTTAAATGGGGAAGAAAAAGAGGTAACAGAGTTCTCGTATTCACCCAATGTATTAGAGAATGGTAAAAATGATATTGAGGTTACATATTCACTTACAGATGAGCAGAGCATAAAAACACATTTGTATATTGAAGCGAATGATCCGATTCTTATTAAATTAAGAGCAAAATATACTGGAAGAAGAATATTTGCAGGAACAGAATTATCAGATGATAATTTATTGGTAAAGGGTATTTATGAAGATGGAACTGAACAGAATTTAACAGATTATTCTATATCACAAAGAGAGGTAAAAGAAGGAAAAAACAAAATTACTATTACAAAAGATGGACTTTCAGTGGATTTAGAACTTGATGCAGTTGATAAGGGGAGCATTACGGAACAGGAGCAGGAACCTAATAATGAAATTAGTTCTGCAAATGAGATTGATTGTAATGTAAAATATACTGGAAGATTGCGGGATGAAGAAGATGTGGATTATTATAAAATACGTCTGGATCAAAAGGGAAAAATTGTTCTTAATCTGCAACATCCTAAAATAGATGAGAGGAATGTTTTATGGAAAGTTGGATTAATGGGGTTAGATGAATCGGAAAAGGTTAGCATGGATGTGACAGGTGAGGAGTCTGAAAAAAATTCCAGTGCTGTCAGAGTAATGCCTGGCACATATTATATAAAGGTATCAAGTTATTCTCATTCATCGGAAAAATATACATTAATGGTAATGTTTGAGGAAGAAGATGATACATATGAGATAGAACCAAATGATGATTTGACTACACAGGCAATGGATATTAATGTTAACACTGAGTATATAGGAAATTTAACCACTGAGAATGATCAGGACTATTATAAATTTACATTGCCAGAAAAGCAGAAGATTCGTATTGCCTTTTCGCATGATAAAGTTAATGAGAACAATGTTTTGTGGAAAGCAGTTTTACTGGGAGATTATGATGGTACAATTACTGAAATTGATTCTACAGGAGAAAATGCGAGCAGTTATTCTGATTATGTGAGGCTGCCTGCAGGTAACTATTATCTTCGTGTTGTCAGTCACTATTGGTCTGATATAGATTATAAGTTTTGTATACAGTCTGAGGTGGAGCAGGTGGAAACAGAGAGTGAAAATAATGATGATTATGATGTAGCAACTACTATAAACATAAACTCAGAGGTAAGAGGCAATATACAGTCTGAAAATGATATAGACTTTTATAAGTTTACCTTGGATAATATGTCAACGTTAGAATTGGTATTTTCACATGAACCGATGGATAGTGGATATGCATATTGGAAAATTTCATTATATAGCGTGGATTCTGGAGAAAAACTTCAAAATCAAAATGAGGATAGTGAAATGGAGATTCATGGAAATGATCAGAAAAGTGTTTCTGGCATTTGGGAGTCACTTTCACCTGGAACATACTATATCAAAATAGCACCAAGTTATTATTGCAATGCAGATTATGAGATAAAAATAGTATCTCATTAAATTATTTTTGAAGAATATGCTTTCGGGAACAATGTGGAGGGAAAGGTATCAATAGGGAGGCGGCTTGATATGTAATAACGCAGCCTACTGTTCATCTCTTTTAGAAACAGGTCTTTTTTTAATATCTTTAGGATAACAAGATATTCCGCATGTCATCATCAGGAGTGGTTAAAAACAGACAATTATCAAAGAAAGTGATGAATATCTGCGGTTGTTGCGCATGCAATATTAAAATGGAATGTTATTCATGCATATCTTGCATTTTGGTTACTCAGACATAAACCGTTACAATTAAAAAAAGTTGATAATGCAGAGAGAGTGGCGCTTATTAATGAGGAATTTGTAACACAATTAATTAGAAGTTATTTGTTTAGTGATCCTGATAGTTATCCTATTTTAAATAATCAGAAAGAAGTTGTTGATAATTTTGTAGAAACGATGTTATATTTTTTAAATATCGTGAATATTCAGCTAAAAATATTGAAATTATAATTTTGGCATTTCAGGCTGGAAGAGGATATCAATACTCAGTTGATCATCAGTAGAAAATTTTGGGGTAACAAATCATCATGAGTAACCGGTAGCAGCTCACAGCCGCTCCCAATACCCTCCGAACTTTTCCTCTGTCATCCCCTCCCCAATCATCCGATACAGCTCCAGCTGTTTCGGAATCAGAGCACTGTACACAGACTGAGAATAATCCGGCACCTCTGTGATCACCGTTTTTTCTAATTCTTTATAGAAAGAATAGGAAGGTTGAAAACCCCGGAGTTTTGCAAAATACAGTGTCTCATACAGATAGGTATGGAGAAAATACAGCTTGATTTCATCATAGTATTCCTGGAAAAACGGCGTATTCTTCATAAAATTCCAGACTGCAAGCTGGACATTGGCATGCATCTTTAAGGTTTCTTCCTGCCTCATATCATTCCGCATAGTCCCGGCATCATTTTGTCTGTAATAATAGTAGGAATCGTTTAAAATCACGATTTTATCTGCAAAATATAAAAGCGGATATACAAAGAGCGGTTCTTCGTAAATAACATGCTCTGCATAAGCGGTATGAGCAGTTTTCAAAAGATCGTGACGGTAAAGTTTATTCCAGCAGCCATAGGTAATTTTCTCTGAAATCAGAAATTTTTTTCGGTCACTGACAGAAGAAATTTTAATCACTTCCGGCGTAATGTTCCGGCCGGAGTCTACGGCACCCAGACGGTCTGTATAGTAAAAATATTCAAACTGGATGATATCAGCATCCGATTCTTTGGCTTTTTCATAAGTTTCCAACAAAAAATTTTCAGAGACAAAATCGTCAGCATCAACAAATGCAATATATTCGCCTGTTGCGTACTGCAGGGCAACATTTCTTGCACCGCCCTGGCGCATATTTTCTTCAAGTTTTAAGATCATAATACTTTCCGGGTAGGCGCGTTCAAATTCCTGCAGCATGTTCCAGGTAGAACCGTCGTCTGTAGAGGCATCGTCTACAAAAATCAGCTCAATCTGACCGATCCCGATTGTCTGCTGTACAAGTGACATAAAACATTTCGGAAGATACTTTGTTGCATTAAAACATGGGATGATGACACTTACTTTTTTCATAGATCGAAATTCTCCTGGTAAAAAGGTTACGTATGGTATAATAAACAAAAATGGTATATTATTAATTTATCACAACAAAAAGGAACGCACAATATCAGTCTGAAAAGTAGGGAGGTTACAATGTCTGGAAATATAGCGATCGGTATACAGGATTTTTCCACAATCATCCAGGGAAACTATTTTTATATAGATAAAACGCCTTTTATTAAAGAATGGTGGGATTGCGGGGATAGTGCGACTTTGATCACCCGTCCGCGTCGTTTTGGAAAGACACTTACAATGAGTATGGTGGAGCAGTTCTTTTCCATAGACTATGCCGGCAGGTCAAATTTGTTTGAACATCTGGCGATCTGGAAAGAAGAAAAATACCGTGAGCTGCAGGGAACTTATCCTGTCATCAGTCTGTCATTTGCGCGGATTAAAGAGAGAGATTATGAGAAAACAAAACAAAAGATGTGTGAGGTGTTAAGAAACATATATATAAAGTTTTGTTATATTAAAGACAGTGAAAAGCTTACAGATGCCGACAGAGCATATTATGAGCGTATGTTGGAGGAAAATATAAAAGAGACGGATGCGACATCTTCTTTATATCAGTTATCAGATTTCCTGTATAGATATTATGGAAAAAAAGTTATCATTTTGTTAGACGAATATGATACACCCATGCAGGAAGCATTTGTGGATGGTTACTGGGATGAACTTGTCGCATTCACCCGAAGCCTGTTTAATTCGACATTTAAGACGAATCCGGCACTGGAACGTGGAATTATGACGGGAATCACAAGAGTAAGTAAGGAATCCGTTTTTTCAGATTTAAATAACTTAAAGATAGTTACGACTACATCAAATGAATATGCTTCTGTATTTGGTTTTACAGAGAAGGAAGTCTTTGATGCATTGGAACAGTATGGTCTTGAGAAAGAAAAAAAAGAGGTAAAAAGATGGTACGATGGTTTCATTTTTGGGGAACACAAAGATATTTATAATCCATGGTCAATTTTAAATTATCTCGATACGCAGTTATACAAAACATTTTGGGCAAATACAAGTGCAAATAGTCTAGTAGGAAAATTGATTCAGGAAGGAAACCGTACAATTAAGGAAAAATTTGAAAAATTATTGTGCGGAGAATACATCTGGTCAGAAATTGAAGAGCAGATTGTATACAATCAATTAAATGGAAATGAAAAAGCAGTTTGGAGTCTTTTGCTGGCGAGTGGATATTTGAAAGTATTATCTTATGAAACGTATCAGGATATTGAGGAGGGGAAGATGCCGAAATACCAGCTTGCGTTGACGAATCTGGAAGTAAAGTTAATGTTTCAGGGTATGGTACATGACTGGTTTGCTCCTGTACAACCAGATTACAATGATTTTGTAAGGGCAATGTTACTTGGTGATGTGGATGCGATGAATGAATACATGAATCGAATTGTTATACAGACATTTAGTTATTTCGACACCGGAGAGAGGGCATCTGGGGCAGAGCCTGAGCGTTTTTACCATGGTTTTATATTAGGTCTGCTTGTTGACCTGCGGGATAGATATTACCTTAAATCCAACCGTGAAAGTGGGTTTGGCAGATATGATGTAATGTTAGAACCGAAAAATTCAAAGGAATGCAAAGCAGTTATTTTAGAATTCAAAGTTCGAAATCCACGAAAGGAAAAAAGTATTCAAGAGACAGTTCTGTCTGCCTTAAAGCAGATCTGTGAGAAAAAATACGATGCAGACCTGCTTGATAAAGGAATCAGAAAGGAACAGATATATCATTATGGATTTGCATTTGAAGGCAAAAAAGTTTTGATTGGGACAGACAGGGAGGAGTGAATATGCCCACCAATATAGCGATCGGCACACAGGAGAACAACCACATGTTATCAGTCTGCATCATCACCAAAAATGAAGAACACAATCTGGCACGCTGCCTGAAATCATTCCAGAACACCGGATTTGAACTGGTCGTAGTAGATACCGGATCGACAGATCAGACAAAAAAAATCGCCGCAGAATATACGGAAAATATCTATGATTTCCCATGGTGCGATGATTTTTCGGCAGCAAAGAATTTTGCGGTTTCAAAAGCAACACATCCGTATGTGATGGTCATTGACAGTGATGAATATCTACAGAAGATTGATCTGTCACGGTTAGAAAAGATGATTGTCGAACATCCGGGCGAGGTTGGAAGGATTCAAAGAATCAATATCATTTCCGGAAAAGACGGCAAGCAGGAAAATAAAGAGTGGATCAACCGTATTTTTGCAAAAGAAAGTTTTCATTACACGGGAAGAATCCATGAGCAGGTAACCGCCTATGATGAAAAGGAATATCGTACATACGAAGCACCGGTCGTGATCGGTCATACAGGTTATGATCTTCCGAAGGAAGAGAAAAAGAAAAAAGCGCTGCGCAACATAAGACTGTTAGAGCAGGAATTAAAGAATTCAGGATGGGATGCCGAAGCACATGCCACGCAGTTAGATCAGAATATCGCAAAGCAGGATACGGATGCAGAGCAGAAATCTAAAATTACGGATGCAAAAAAAGAGCAGCAGATCCCGTATCTATTGTATCAGCTTGGAAAAAGCTATTACATGGCAGAAGATTATAACGAGGCATGCTTCTGGTTCGCCCATGGGCTCAGTTATGACCTTGAACCAAAGTTAGAATATGTCATCGATATGGTGGAAACCTACGGCTATGCCTTGATCAACAGCGGACGCGCCGGGGAAGCACTTTTCTTTGAAAATATTTATGAAGAATTTGGAAATAGTGCGGATTTTCAGTTCCTGATGGGACTCATTTATATGAACAACGCTATGTTTGATGCAGCAGTTGGAGAATTTTTGAAAGCGGTCAAACACCGGGACTGCAGGATGGCGGGAGTAAATTCCTATGCAGCTTATTATAATGTTGGAGTTATTTATGAATGTCTGGAGAAAATCAGTGAGGCAAAGTATTATTATCAGAAGTGCGGTAATTATGAGCCGGCAAAAAAACGTTTAAAATTGATAAACAGTTAAATTTGTTATAGTCAGCTTATTGGAGAAACAGAGTGAAAAATATAATTTTTCAAATGCAGAATGGAGATTAGAATGGGAATATATTTAAATCCGGGAAATGAAGAATTTCAGAAAGCACTTAATTCTAAGATATATGTGGATAAAACCATGCTGATTTCTGAAATGAATCAGAATCTGAATACCGAACATCAGAATATATGCGTAAGCAGACCTCGCCGTTTTGGAAAATCTATGACTGCAAATATGCTTGTAGCTTATTATAGCAAGGGATGTGATTCGAAAAACATGTTTGCGGATTATAAGATTGCACAGGATGAAAGTTTTGAGGCAAATCTGAATAAATATAATGTCCTTCATGTCAATATGCTTGACTTTCTTAACCGTGCACAGACAGTGGACGGAATGATCGATTACCTGCAAAAGAGGCTTTTGTGGGATATCAGGCGGGAATACGGAGATGTAGACTGTTTTGACCGGGAAGATCTTATTGATGTATTAGAGAACATCTATAGTCAGAAAAAACAGAAATTTATCATCATTATCGACGAGTGGGATTGCATATTTCGAAAGTATCCGGGGGATGATGAAGCACAGAAAAAATATCTGGATTTCTTGTGCCTGTGGATGAAAGATAAGCCATATATTGCGTTGGCTTATATGACGGGAATACTGCCGATTAAAAAGTATGGCGAGCATTCAGCTCTCAATATGTTTGATGAATATTCCATGACCAATCAAAGGGAACTCGCTGAATTTACCGGGTTTACGGAAGAGGAAGTTCAAAGTCTGTGTGTGTCATATGGTATGCCTTATGACAGAATGAAACAGTGGTACGATGGATATGATTTAAAGGGCGTTCAGATCTATAATCCAAGATCAGTAGTCATGTCATTGCTGGGACATGATTTTGACAGTTATTGGACGAAGACTGAGACCTATGAGGCACTAAAAAAATATATCCAGATGGACATGTATCACTTGAAGGCGTTAATCACACAGCTTATATCAGGCAGCCATATAAGGATTAATCCGGATAAGTTTCAGAATGATATGTCCACATTTGCGAGCGTAGATGATGTATTTACGCTTTTAGTGCATTTGGGATACCTGACCTACGATTTTGAGAACAAGACTGTTTCTATTCCAAACCAGGAGGTGCAGAAAGAGTTTATTAACTGCATAGAGGATGGCGGATGGGAACCGGTCATGGATGCGATTCGTAATTCTGAAACACTGCTTCAGGCAACTATAGATGGAAAAGAAGAATATGTTGCGGAAATGATCGAGCAGGTGCATCAGGAAAATATATCCATTTTAAAGTATAATGATGAAAATTCAATGTCATGTGTGCTTTCGCTGGCATATTATGCTGCAAGAAAAGATTATGTGATGTATCGGGAACTCGCCGGGGGAAAGGGATTTGCTGACATTGTGTTTGTCCCGAGAAAATTTAGAGATGTGCCAGCGATCGTGGTGGAATTAAAATGGGATAAATCGTCAGATGCAGCGATTGCACAGATAAAAAAGAAGCAGTACATGCAGAGCCTGAAAGATTATCATGGACAAGTGATCCTGGCTGGAATCAATTACGACAGCACAGATTCCACAAAGGATGATTATAAAAGGCATAGCTGCAGTATAGAAAAAATAAATCTATAAAAAGTACAGGAGACCACCATGCAGACAACCATCATTTACATCACCGGTGTCTACGACACCCTCGACTTATTCACCCAGGAACTGAAAAATGCCTTTGAATCCATGGGATATGCTTCCTTTACCTATGATGCCCGTCTCGAAGAGGTGAGCAAGCAGGCGCTGATTGAATGTATCGGAGATGGTGCAAAAAAAGATCAGAGGTTTTTCTGTGTGACGTTTAATAACCTGGGATATAATCTGTCACTTCCGGCAGGCATGACCGGAACAGGGATGCTTTTGAAGCAGGACATTTTCCAAAGTACAGCAGGATCAAAAAGAGCAGGTTCTGCGGAAGAAGAGCCAAATCTCTGGGAAACTTACAATATTCCATATATCAATATCCTGATGGATCATCCGTTTCACTATGAAAAACCACTGCAGAATGCACCGGCAACATCTGTTGTGCTGTGCACGGACCGCAACCATGTCCGGTATATCCGCAGATATTTCAAAAATATCCGGTATACGGATTTTCTGCCACATGCCGGGGTGGAACTTGGCAGCAGGCATAAGCCGCTTGCGGAGCGTGGAATTGATGTTTTATATGCCGGGGCATTGCCGATCTACACAGTTGCGAAGATGATACCGGATCTGTCATCCATCCCGGAAGTCGATGGAGAGGAGATGGCACAGGCTGTGCTGTCAGAACTGGTGCATCATCCTGACCGGACAACAGAGGATGTGATAGAAGAATATTTAAAATATAAGCGGAATGATATTTCAGAACAGCGTATTCATGAGATCATCGTGCAGATGCGTTTTATTGACTCGTATGCCACGTCATTTTTCCGTGAACAGGCTGTCCGTATTCTGGTGGAAAACGGAATACGGGTAACGGCATATGGAACAGGCTGGGATCAGTGTGAGTGGAGTGACAATCCGTATCTGGTGTATGGTGGAAAAGTACTTGCACCGGAGATTCTGCCTTTGATGAACGACAGTAAGATCGTCTTAAATACAATGACCTGGTTCAAAGCCGGAGCACATGACCGTATTTTTAACGGAATGCTTGCCGGAGCAGCAGTGGTGACGGACGATTCCACCTATCTGCGCAGAGAGTTTACGGATGGAAAAGAACTTGTCATGTTTTCAAGAAATGAGATCCGGACTTTGCCAGACCGTGTATTTGACCTGTTCGGACACATGCAGTCCACACAAAGGATGGCAGACTGTGGATATCAGTCAGCAAAAGAGCATCATACGTGGAAAAGCAGGGCAGCGTGGATCAGGGAAGCCTGGATGTAGAGCCGGAGGTTCTCATTCCCTCCCTGCAACAGGTTTTACATACAGATGAAAACGTTATTTTGGCTGACACGGCACAGGAATGGAGATTATTATGCACATATTAATGTATCGCTGGAAAGCTTATAATTACAGAGACATAGAGCAGACTTTTTTATTACTGGGGCATACGGTGGATAATATCAAACAGCATCTTGGCAATTATGATATCGATCCGGAATTTGAAAAAATCATTGAAAACAAACTGCGGGAAACGCACTATGATATGGTATTTACGGTCAATTATTTTGCACTGATCTCGAATGTCTGCCAGAAAATGGGGATAAAATATGTATCCTGGAGCTGTGATAATCCGCTGATCAGCATGTATCATGAGTCTATTTTTCATCCGTGTAATTATATATTTACCTTTGATAAGACAAACTATCTGGAATTCCGGGAGATGGGAGTGGAACATATCTGGTGTCTGCCACTTGCTGTGGATACGGACCGGATGGATACGGTAATTGCAAATTCACCGGAAATACAGAAATATAAAGGAGACATTGCGTTTGTCGGAAGTCTTTATGAACGGAACTCTTATGATAAGATAAAAAGCAGGCTGCCGGAATACCTGCGCGGATATTTTGATGCTGTGATCGAGGCACAGTTAAACATTAGCGGTGCCAATATAGTGGAACCTATGCTGACTACGGATATTTTGGAAAAACTGCAGGAATATTTTGAACTGGAAAAATCAGAAGGATCTTTTTCAGACCTTGGACTGATCTTTCAGACGACGGTGCTTGGGTTTAAAATTGCGGAGGTGGAGCGCAGGCGCGCGCTGATCGAGTTGTCGAAGCATTATCATGTCAATGTATACAGTAACAGTGATGTCAGTGACCTGCTGAGGATCCAGTACTGCGGATCGGTTGATTACTGGAGTGAGCTGCCACAGGTTTTTCATATGTCAAAGATCAACCTGAATTTCACAATTCCAAATATTAAAAGCGGTATTCCGCTCCGCGTATGGGATGTCCTTGGGGCAGGCGGTTTTCTGATGACAAATTATCAGGCGGAGATACCATATTATTTTAAAGAGGGGGAAGACCTGATATGCTTTGACGGAATCGAAGATCTTTGTGAAAAAGCAGAATATTATCTGGCACATGAGGAAGAACGTCTGGCAATCGCAGAAAATGGTTATCGAAAAGTAAGGGAGCATCACAATTATATAGAGAGAATAAATACGATGCTGGATATTATAGAAGAAAATGAAAATCAGGAAAATGATATATAGTACATGATCAGTGCGAAAGATGCATAATCTGAAGTTGCATCTGGGATATTGGAATATTAAACGGACACTACAGAAAATCTGTAAGTGTCCGTTTAGCAATATCTGTCTAACATCATTCCGGAATAAACGGAGGTCAGGTAAGGGCAGGAAAAATTCTTATGACCTGGTTTTTTGTAAGTGATCATCGTTTTGCTTGCATAATTTAACGGGTCAACAGAGACGGTTCCGGCGGTCGTCCCGAGATCGTTTTTAAACTTATTTAATGTTGCAAAGCATTCTTTTGCATCCGTGGAAGTGACTGCATCCGTCAAAAGATGTGTATCGACCTTGATGGCACCGTCATCTGAAAGTTTTAATCCATACGACTCAAATTCATTGTAATAAGGTTTTACCACCTGTGTAAAATCGCGCCGCAGTTTATCTGCTTCCTGTGTGCTGTCATAGCGATAGCTTAACTGGATCAGATTGTTGTATACATTTACCAGAGACTGGACATTGTCTACAATGGAGTCAGCTGTTGTTTTAAAGCCGATCTGTACAGGGTTTGCCTGGGAGCTTGGTTTATTCAGTGTCAGTTCAAAAGCATTGTTGACAGTAAAAGTATTTGACAGAGATGCATGCTCCGTACCGTTTAATAAGAAAGAAGAATTACTTGCTGTCTGGGTAACACAATCAATACCGAGTGTCTGCATTGCTTTTTCGGATGCATGATCGGAACTTGGGGTAACTTCAAACAGATAGGACTGACCGTCTGCAAGACCGGTCTGACTTGAAGTTAAACGCAGGGCAATCTTGTTACTGGCATTTTTGGCAAGATCGGCATGAATCCCGGCACCTGAAGAATTGACCAGGCGTGCAAGCTTTTCAAGAATATGCTGGTTGTCATCATTTCTGCTTACGGTATACTGAAACTCATATGAACTTAAATCAGTTGATATATCGAATGTGTAAGTACCTGTTTTGAAATCGCATTCATCAGGGTAAAGAAACTTTCCGACATTGATCTGTGGGGCTGCAAGCTGTTTTACCTCCACATCAAAATGCAAAGAATTATCGAGACTCTGATCCTCACCAATGTAGGTAACATTGACAGAAGATTCGTCGGAAGACTTTGCAACTTTTTTGTTGAATACATTTTCAATCCCCTCGTCGTTGTCAGAAAGGGCAGCGATTACATTCTGGATCGAACGGGTATGTTCTTTCAGGTCAATCGCAAATTTTTTCACATCCGTGGAATCTGGAATTTTATACAGAGGAGTATCTTTATTTGTTTTTACAATCTGATTATAGACAGCACGAAGCTGACTCTTCTTATGGGTATCATAACGCGATACCTTCGAAGTGCCATAAGTGCTTAAATAATAATGATAGGCACTGTCAATAGCAGCCAAGAAAACCCCTCCTTTCTTCCATGAAATATATACATTTATCAGGTTATAGGACAGCATCCTTGCCGCCTGGCATGATAAATGTGGGGATTTTAATTATATTTTTAAAGATTCTTTAAAAGTATTTCGGTCTAACTATATAAAAATATTATACCATTTGAGAAAAAAATGTGAAATAGGAAAAAATAATCAAAAAGGTTTAAAAGGGTATAATATACAAAAAAAGATTGACGGAAACAAGTGGATATGATATAGTAGACAGGCGATGGAAGTAGGTCTTTTTTTTATGCCTTTTTTTAAGGACTGTCGCTGATCCTTAAAAAACGTCTCACTACGGAGACCGGGGCAGAAAAAAGCACAAAGAATTTTAATGGAGGTGGAAGTTGTGCGCACAAAAATAACATTGGCATGTACGGAATGCAAAAACCGTAACTACAACATGACAAAAGACAAAAAAGCTCATCCTGACAGGATGGAAACCAAAAAGTATTGCAGATTCTGCAAGACCCATACGTTACACAAAGAAACCAAATAAGACGCGCGTGGCAAAGGAGTGAAAAAATGGGAGAAACCGAGAAGTTAGACAAGGCTCCAAAAGAGAGCTGGTTTACCGGTCTTTCGGCTGAATTCAAAAAGATTATTTGGCCGGAGAAACAATCACTTGTAAGACAGACCACAGCGGTTATTGCTGTATCCGTTGTATTAGGTCTTATCATCGCGCTTTTGGATTTCGCAATTCAGTATGGCGTTGATTTCCTTGTTGGTTTTAATTTTTAATGGAGGCAGAGTGATTTATGGCAGAGGCACACTGGTATGTTGTTCATACCTACTCAGGATATGAGAATAAGGTAAAAGCGAACATTGACAAGACAATTGAAAACAGACATCTGGAAGATCAGATCTTAGAGGTCCGCGTTCCGATGCAGGATGTTGTCGAAATGAAAAATGGCGCAAAAAAATCCGTATCAAAGAAAATGTTTCCGGGATACGTTCTTATCAATATGGTTATGAATGACGACACATGGTATGTTGTCAGAAATACCCGTGGTGTTACCGGATTCGTTGGTCCGGGAAGCAAGCCGGTACCGCTTACCGATATGGAAATGAAACCATTAGGTATCAAGACTGAGAACGTTGAGGTTGATTTTGCAGAGGGTGACACAGTGACTGTTATCGGCGGCGTCTGGAAGGATACCGTTGGTGTGATCCAGTCGATCAACGATAACAAACAGAGTGCGACAATCAATGTCGACCTGTTCGGCCGTGAAACGCCGGTAGAAATTAGTTTCACAGAAATCAAACACATGTAGCATGAAAAAAAGTGGGAGGGACATTCCCGCAATTACCACTAGGAGGTTAAAAAGATTATGAAACATGGTAAGAAATATACCGAAGCTGCCAAGCTGGTAGATCGCGCTACATTCTATGAGCCTAACGATGCTATCGCTCTGGTTAAGAAAACTGCAACTGCTAAATTCGATGAGACCATCGAGGTTCACATCAGAACCGGTTGTGACGGACGTCATGCTGAGCAGCAGATCCGTGGTGCTGTTGTGCTTCCTAACGGAACCGGTAAAACCGTTAAGGTTCTGGTATTCGCCAAAGGAGATAAAGTAAACGAAGCAGAAGCTGCCGGCGCAGATTATGTTGGCGGCGATGAGCTCATCCCCAGAATTCAGAATGAAGGCTGGCTTGATTTTGACGTTGTTGTAGCTACTCCTGATATGATGGGTGTAGTTGGACGTCTTGGTAAGGTTCTCG
>OHDA01000801.1_pt1 | contig 13908 bp, 10 predicted proteins | sample 1566881 | NCBI WGS metagenome assembly OHDA01 (sample SAMEA3879585, study PRJEB24766) | human gut metagenome | biome: human-associated habitat; feature: feces | place: USA | collected 1985/1987
GACGTTACTGTTCACTGGTAACGTTCCGCGAGGCGTTTTTTGTGAACAAAGTTCACAGAAAACCCGAGAATTGCGGCGCGAAATCATGCGAATGCATGATTTCTGTGCATCGCGAAGCGTGTTACTGTGAACGGAGTGAACAGTAACACTACTGGAAAACGCATAAAAGAGAATAATCGTATTTACTTTCTGGATAAATAATGTGATAATAAAACTGCCCGGCATAATTTCTTGCCGGGCGGTTGCTGTTTATAAAAAAGAAAGGAGAGGATGTCGTGAGCAGCAGAAAGAAAATCATGATCATCCTGATCATAATCTTGCTCCTGCTGACTGCCGGAGTATATGGATATGGTGTATACTATTTCACAGAGCATTTCTTACCGGGATCAATGGTAAACGGATTCAACTGTTCCTATATGACAGTATCCCAGTCAGAAGAATTGCTTACGCAGAAGGTGGGAGCATATGTTCTTACTATTGACACCAGAAATAACGGACAGGAAAGTATCACAGCAAAACAGGCGGGACTTTCCTATGACTCAGATGGAAGTGTTGATAAACTGATCAGAAATCAGGATCGTTTTACATGGTTTCTTGCTTTTAATCAGCACAGGAATTATGAAGTGTCCTCCTCCATTAAATATGATGAGCAGAAGACAGAGGCTGCCATTTCCGAACTGAAATGTATGCAACAGGAGAATATGACAGAGCCTTCGGATGCTCATATAGAAGAGAAAGACGATAAGTTTGTAATTGTTCCTGAGCAGGAGGGAACTGCACTGAAACCAGAAAAAACAAGTCAGGATATTATAGATGCTCTTGTCACAGGACGAACGCCGGTTGATCTGGAAACAGATGGATGCTACAAAGAACCGAAAGTTTATCAGAGTGATGAAACTTTGACGAAGAATTGTGACCTGATAAACAAACTTACGGATGTAGTGATAACCTATGATTTTGACGATTGCACAGAGACAGTAGACAGAGATATGATCAAAAACTGGCTCACAACAGATGAAAACGGTCTTTATACACTTGACAAAAAACAGATAGAAGCATATATCAGTGAACTGGCGGCTAAATATGATACGGTTGGAACAGAGAGAACATTTAATACATATGATGGTCGTGAGATTACTGTCAGCGGAGGGAATTATGGCTGGCAGATCGATCAGAAAGCGGAGCTGAAAGAACTTACAGAACTGATAAAAAACGGAGAAACCCAGGTCAGAGAACCTGTTTATTCCCATGAAGGTCTGGTCAGGAAAACAAATGATATCGGATATACGTATATAGAGATTGACCTGACGGCCCAGAGAATGGTATTCTATAAAGATGGAACGCCGACTGCGGATGCGCAGATCGTATCCGGAAATCCATTCGTGCCCAACTGTGCAACTCCTGTGGGATGTTATACAACAGGTGAAATGAAGAGCGGATGTACAGTGAACGGAGAGGACTATCCTTCTGCTGTAAATTACTGGATCCCATTCGATGGAAATCTGGGGATCAGTGATGCTCCATGGAGAATGGATTTCGGAGGACAGCTTTATGAATTTGAAGGCACACATGGAAGCATCTGTGCACCATCCGATCAGGTGCAGATTATTTTCAGCAATGTTGAGAAGAACACACCGATTGTTATTTATGAATAAAGGAGAAAAATGATGAAGATTGTAGTATTAGCGGGGGGAACAAGTACAGAACGTACTGTCTCCATTACATCAGGAACAGGAATATGTAAGGCATTACGACAGAAAGGACATCAGGCGATTCTTGTGGATATTTTTTGCGGCATTGAGAATGTGGACTGGGAGAATCCGTTTCCGTCAGAGTATGATGTGGACGCAGCATCAGAATATATGTCAGCATTTAACGACAGGATTGAACAGATGAAAAAAGAGAGAAGAAGCTTCTTCGGACCAAACGTGCTGAAACTCTGTGAGGCGGCTGACATTGTTTTCCTGGGACTTCATGGTGCGAACGGAGAAGATGGAAAAGTACAGGCAACATTTGACCTGATGGGAATCAAATATACAGGAACCGGATATTTAAGCAGTGCCCTGGCAATGGATAAGGGAATCACCAAGCAGATGTTCCTGATGAATAATGTACCAACACCGCGGGGAGTGTCTATGGTAAAAGAAGAAATGACCACAGATCTGAAAGCACTTGGAATGGAATTTCCTGTAGTTGTAAAAACCTGCTGTGGCGGTTCCAGTGTAGGTGTTTATATTGTGAATGATCAGGCCGAATATGAGCAGGCTCTCAAAGACGCTTATTCTTATGAAAATGAAGTCGTGGTCGAAGAATATATAAAAGGACGTGAATTTTCAGTAGCGGTTGTGGACGGAAAAGCTTATCCGATCATCGAAATTGCTCCGCTTCAGGGATTCTATGATTATAAGAATAAATATCAGGCCGGCTCTACGATTGAGACCTGTCCTGCCGAAATTTCACCGGAACTCACAGAGAAAATGCAGCATTATGCGGAAGCAGGAGCCAAAGCTCTGTTTATGGAAGGATACTGCCGTCTTGATTTCATGATGAAGGAGAATGGAGATATGTATTGTCTGGAAGCAAATACTCTTCCCGGAATGACACCAACCAGTCTGATTCCGCAGGAGGCAAAAGTTCTGGGAATCGACTATCCGACTTTATGTGAGAAACTGATTGAAGTTTCCATGAAAAAATATCCGACGCAGGATTTCACACTATAGAGCGTGTCTGCAGTAATTTATAGAATTGTTATAGATGCATTATTAAGAGAATTGCTATAACAGGAAAGAAGATACAAAAAATATTATGAAAAACTTAACTCTTGAAAATATCGCCCGCGTATGCGGCGGTACTTATTATGGTCCGGCTGATAAATTACAGGAAGAAGTAATGTTTGTTATCACAGACAGCAGAAAAGCAGAAGAAGGATGTCTGTTTGTACCTATTGTGGGGGAACGTGTAGATGCCCATAAATTTATCCCACAGGTAATGAAAGCAGGGGCACTGGCAACCTTGTCGGAACGGGTGCTTGATAACGCTGATTTTCCTTATATCGCAGTAGAATCTTCTCTTCAGGCAGTGAAAGATATTGCAGAGTTTTATTTAAAGCAGCTTCAGATCCCGGTTGTGGGAATTACAGGAAGTGTTGGTAAGACAAGTACAAAAGAAGTGATCGCATCTGTTCTGAACCAGAAATACCATACTCTGAAAACACAGGGCAACTTTAACAATGAACTTGGTCTGCCTCTCACAGTTTTCCGTCTGCGTGATGGAGATGAAATTGCAGTTCTGGAAATGGGGATCAGTGATTTCGGTGAGATGACCAGACTTGCGCAGATTGCAAGACCGGACACCTGCGTGATCACGAATATCGGTACCTGCCATCTGGAGAATCTGGGAGACAGAAATGGTGTTCTGAAAGCAAAGACAGAGATTTTTAAATTCCTCAGACCAGAGGGACATATTGTATTAAATGGCGATGATGACAAGCTTATCACAGTAAAAGAATATGAAAAGATAAAACCTGTATTTTTCGGAATGAGTAATGAATGTCAGGTTTACGGCGATAAGATTGTAAGCAGAGGTTTAAAGGGAATGACCTGCACCATTCATCTGGGGGATACTGCATTTACAGTTGATATCCCGATGCCGGGGCGCCATATGGTATATAATGCGCTGGCAGCAGCTGCAGTTGGAAATATTTACGGACTTACAACTGAGCAGATCAAAGCCGGAATCGAGAGCCTGGAGCCGATCAGCGGTCGTTTCAGAATGATCGAAACAGATAAATTTCTGATCGTAGATGACTGCTATAATGCAAATCCCATGTCCATGAAAGCCTCTCTGGATGTTCTGCAGGATGGTGCAGGACGCAGAATAGCAGTCCTTGGCGATATGGGTGAACTTGGAGAGAATGAAGTTCAGCTTCATGAGGAAGTAGGAGAGCATGCCGGAAAATGTGATATTGATGTTCTTATCTGTACAGGTAAACTGTGCAGAAATATGGCAGAGAGAGCACAGCGGACAAATCCGGACCTGAAAGTAATCTATGAGCCAGACAGAGAAAGTCTGCTGGAGCATCTGGAAGGTTATGTACAGGATGGTGACACTATTCTTGTGAAAGCTTCCCATTTTATGAAGTTTGAAGAGGTAGTTACGAAACTGGAAAATATGTAAACACTTTTGTCTTTTTATGAGAGAATTTGATGAGCGATTTTAGTTCCATGATACCGGAAACAGCAGTATAATAATCCTGTCAGTTTATGAGCAGGCAGCGTGTTCAAGTGAGGAGGATGTTATGCTGGAGAAAGTTATGGAACTGCATTTCCTGCTGTATGCCATGATGTTAATGGGCGGACTGGGAGCACTGGGGATGCTGACCACACATCTTACCTACCGAAGAATGATCAGAAAAAATACAGAGGTTAAATCAAATCTCAAAGAGAAATGGACAAATCTTTGGAAAACAAGAGACAGGCTGTTAAACCGTATGAACCGGTTTGTCTGGTATCCGTCACTTTTCTGTATTGCTTTTCTTGGACTGGCTTTTTTTCTGTATTCCAAAGATGCACGATGGGACGGAATGCCGCTGGCATATCTTTATGTGGCTGCGATCATTCCGACAGCATTGCTTTTGCTGAGACAGGCGCTGGATTTTACATACAGAGAAGAACTTCTGATGAATTCTTTTTCTGATTATGTGGAACATGCCCGCACATGGGTAGAAGAAGTGCCGGTGCCGGAGAAGGCTGACGAAGCTGTAAAAGAGGAAATCGTTGAACATATTGCGGACAGTATCCGCCAGACTGCAGCAGCAGGAAGCCATTTCAGCGGAATGCTTACACCCGAGGAAGATGAGATTATGAGAGAAATCATAAGAGAATTTATGAAATAAAGACATGAAAATTCACTGCAAATGAGATACACAGGATCAGAAACAATATGGCAATGTAAAGTTTCTGATCCTGTACACATTTTAAGACAGAATAATTTATTATTCGTCATCCTCTTCAATTACCTGGATCTCCAGATAATCAAAATCAATCTGCTCTATAAAATTATCCTGATAAAATCTGGCTTTTCCATGTTTCTTAAAATGTCTGACTGTAGATTCCAGCCAGATTGGGTTTCCCAGATCCATTTCATAACAGATACTTTCCAGACCACGAAAAATCTTGTGGGTCCGCGTATCTTCGGAGTCATCGCAGATTACAGTATCTTTCAGTAAATGATTATCTTTCCATATTTTTCCCCATAAACGGAACATATCGGTAATACCTCCCTGTCAGAACTGCCACAGGCGGCAGAAATCTCATTTTCTAAGTGATTCCCAGTATAGCGGATTTTTGCGGGAAAGTAAAGAAAGTGAAAAGCAACAGCAAAATACTTATAGTCTTAGGCTTGATTATTCCGGTGGAATATTCTATAATAAAACCTAAATTTCCATAAATTAGCGTGTCAAAGTGCCGGTTCAGGAGAAAATCAGTTTTCATCTGGAAATTTGAAGACTGGTGTGGATAAGGTGAGTTCCATAACTGCATTTGTGATATGCAAAAAAACAGAATGGAGGAGACATTATGAAATTATACGATACCGGTGTGTATTTGCTGAATGGTCAGAAGATTGTTCCGGAGAATCAGGCAGATTTTCCTGTTTCCAAAGAGGAAGCTGCAAAGAGTACAATTGCCTATTCAATTCTGAAAGCACACAATACTTCCGGAAATATGGAGAAACTTCAGATTAAATTTGATAAACTGACTTCTCATGATATCACTTTTGTCGGAATTATCCAGACTGCGCGTGCCTCAGGCCTTGAAAAATTTCCGGTGCCATATGTACTGACAAACTGCCATAATTCACTCTGTGCAGTAGGCGGAACTATTAATGAAGATGATCATATGTTTGGACTTACCTGTGCCAAGAAATATGGCGGCGTATATGTACCGCCTCATCAGGCGTCGTTGCCATTTATCTTACCGGTTCTCCTCGTCCGGGCGTAGGTCCTCAGGACGTTGCGCTTGCGATTATCGGCAAGGTTTTTGCAAACGGATATGTGAAGAATAAAGTTATGGAATTTGTAGGACCCGGTGTTGCAAATTTAAGTGCTGATTTCCGAATTGGCGTAGATGTAATGACAACAGAGACCACCTGTCTTTCCTCTATCTGGCAGACAGATGAGAAGATTCAGGAATTCTATGAGATCCATGGCAGAAGTGAAGATTACAAAGAACTGAAACCAGGTGAAACAGCATACTATGATGGCTGTGTAGAGATTGATCTGAGTGAGATCAGACCAATGATCGCCATGCCGTTCCATCCAAGCAATACATATACAATTGATGAACTGAAAGCAAATCTGGATGATATTTTGGCAGATGTTGAGAAAAAAGCACAGATCAGCCTTGATGGAAAAGTTCCATATACATTAAGAGACAAAGTAATTGATGGTAAACTTTATGTAGAACAGGGAATCATCGCAGGGTGTGCAGGTGGTGGATTTGAAAATATCTGTGCAGCAGCTGATATCCTTAAAGGCAAGAGCATTGGTGCAGATGCCTTCACATTGAGTGTATATCCGGCAAGTACTCCGATTTATATGGAACTGGCTAAGAATGGCGTTCTGGCAGGACTTCTTGAAACGGGAGCTGTTGTGAAGACTGCTTTTTGCGGACCTTGCTTTGGTGCAGGGGATACTCCTGCAAATAATGCATTCAGTATCCGTCATACGACCAGAAACTTCCCGAACCGCGAAGGTTCCAAAATCCAGAATGGCCAGATTTCTTCTGTTGCACTCATGGACGCACGTTCTATTGCGGCAACTGCAGCAAACAAAGGTTTCCTGACTTCAGCAGAGGATTATACGGGTGGTTATACAGGACAGAAATATTTCTTTGATAAGACAATTTATGACAATCGTGTATTTGACAGCAAGGGTATAGCTGATCCGGGTGTAGAGATCCAGTTTGGTCCGAATATTAAGGACTGGCCGGAGATGGCTGCACTTCCGGAGAATCTGATCGTGAAGGTTGTTTCTGAGATCCATGATCCGGTTACTACAACAGATGAACTGATCCCGTCTGGTGAGACATCTTCTTATCGTTCCAATCCACTTGGACTGGCTGAGTTTACACTTTCCAGAAAAGATCCTGCTTATGTAGGACGTGCGAAAGAAGTTCAGAAAGCTCAGAAGGCTATTCAGGAAGGAAAATGTCCGGTTGAGGCATTACCGGAGATGAAACCTGTAATGGATGTGATCAAAAAGGATTATCCGAATGTAAGCAAGGAAAATCTTGGTGTGGGAAGTACGATCTTTGCAGTGAAACCAGGTGATGGTTCTGCGCGTGAGCAGGCTGCTTCCTGTCAGAAAGTGCTTGGCGGATGGGCAAATATCGCCAATGAGTATGCGACAAAGAGGTACCGTTCCAATCTGATCAACTGGGGTATGCTTCCATTCCTGATTAAAGAAGGGGAGCTTCCGTTTGCAAACGGAGATTATCTGTTCTTCCCACAGATTCGTAAGGCAGTGGAAGAAAAGGATGATGTGATCCGGGGATATGTTGTCGGTGCTGAGGGACTGAAGGAGTTTGAAGTGGCTCTTGGGGAGCTTACGGATGATGAGCGTGAGATTATCCTTAAGGGATGCCTGATTAATTATAATCGAAAATAGAAAGTGATGAAGATGCAGCTATCCTCTCTTTAGGTTGGGAGTAGCTGCATCTTTATTGTTTATGAAATTATGAGAATTGCGGGAACTGCTTTGCGGCGGAGCGATTCGTGGATATAATAGAGCCCCGGGCAGCAACGTACTGCATCGAAGAAAGTGAAATAGTCTGAAAATTATCAAATAAATAAAAATATTATAAAATTAGTGCAAATAAGACAACGATAAATAGAAAATATTGAAATAAAATACAAAAATGTATTGACAAATAATAACAAGAGTGTTATTATAACACCATCAAAAGAAACAAGGAAACGAATTAAACAATCAAAGAAATTCATTCAATTCATAGCATATATAAATGTTCCAATGAAAAGGATGAAAATAAAAGAAAGGTTTGGGTGATTCCATTGGGAAAGAATTTATAACTTCATCAATATAAGAGTAACGGGTATCGCATTTCCTGCAAGAAAGACCTGATACGGAGATTATAAAAAAGTATTTTCCTTATATAATATAAGAGCATACGCACAGTCTGATTAATAAGGAAGGAATGTATCAAAGGTATTATAGAAGCGATAACTTATATTGAATATCTGTTGCAGACCTGATACAGGGATTTTGGTAAATGTGTAAAGAAATATTTACCGGAAGAGCATAACCCTTATCTCAGTAGTTAGCCTGAAAGCAGAGGTTCAGGTAACAGATAAACTGAAGGTAAGAACGATGTTTTGAGAGGCATATAGAAGTTTAAGTATATGGTTTGAAATCCTGCATCAGAAGAATATCCGGTATATAAAATTACAGGATATTGAGAGAAATATTAAGGTACTTTTTCAGTGATACTTTACATAATTCAGAACATCTGCCATTAATGTTCGATAAATATGAAAAGCACATAAGGAAATTAAACAGTTGTGAATTTAAGAAGTTAGGTTTATGATTGCTTAGCACGAAAAATAATGAAAAAGTGTATCCGATATTTCATAAATGAAAACAAATTATAATACGTGAAATTATAATTTAAAATCTATAAAACTTTCTAAGTAAGTTCCGATGAACTGAATAACTGATATCATAAAAGCATAAAAGTAGGAATGAATCAGATTATAAACAGTACATATGGATTATGAGCAGGAAACAGAATAGGAATTTTAAATAAACATAGAAAAATTTAATAGTGAACTTATAAAGTAGTTTGTAAATAACATATTATTTTATTATAGAAAGAATACTAAGAGGAAAATAAATTGAATAACGAAGAACATTGAAGCGGTCATCATTTTTGAAATCAGGAAAAGTAAAAAGTGATGACCGTTTTCAAATTGTATTCATATATATTCGTTTATTGCGTGAAATGGAATTTTAGGATATACTCTCCATGAAAAGGAGAGTTTTTTATGTGGATAAAAGATATCAGAGATTATATTTTATATGAAGATAAAGATATTCTGGTCTGTCACAAACCGGCAGGGCTTGCAGTTCAGAATGCGCGGGTTGGCAGTATGGATATGGAGAGCCTCTTGAAGAATTATATTGCTCAGAAGGTGCCGGGTAAGATGCCGTATCTGGGTATTATCCATCGCCTGGATCAGCCGGTGGAGGGGGTTCTTGTATTTGCCCTGAATCCGAAGGCAGCAGCAGATCTCAGCAGACAGATGACAGCGGGAAAAATAAAGAAGACTTATCTTGCAGTTGCAGAAGGAACAGTGAAAGTGAAGAGTGCAAAACTGGTGGACTGGCTGAAGAAGGATGGCAGGACCAACAGCTCTGCAGTGGTTGAGGGAGGGACTTCCGGAGCAAAAAAGGCGATATTGTCTTATGAAGTTCTGGAAACCTGGAAAAATAAAGAAGATGCACAGGATTGTGGCGAAAGAAATCTGATTCGGATTGATCTGGATACAGGCAGGCATCATCAGATTCGTGTGCAGATGGCGCATGCCGGAATGCCTTTGGTTGGTGACAGAAAGTATAATCCCGGTCAGAATAGTCAGGAACCGCTGGCTCTCTGTTCTGCAAAACTGGGATTTCAGCATCCGGTGACAAAGAAACAGTTGGAGTTTCAGGTGCAGCCTGCAGGTATGGCATTCAAAAGACATTGATATAGCGAAATTTTTGATGTGTAAAAGTGAAAAATGTGTAAAATCTCTGGACGAATTTCGTAAAGTGTGTATAATGTAGAAAGTAATATGCAGTTATAAGGTTTATAGCAATTCTCGTAAATAATGCATTTAAGAGGATCGCTACAGGTAATTGTTCGATGTTAATTATTCTGTGAGAGTACTGAGCAGATATCGATTTTTTAGTTGACAGAAATTATACATTATTTTATGAAATTGCTGTAATGTGCAGTATAGCACTGAAAGGAAGAGGAAATTAAAATGAAAAGAGCGGCGGCAGCAGCGATAAGTTTAATGACAGGACTGGCAATGCTGACAGGATGCAGCAGAGCGGAGGTGGAAGAGACAATCCAGCCGTTGGTGGCAGACGCTATCGAAGAATCCGATTCAGAGGCAGAAGCAGTGAAGGAAGAGGATGAGAGTCCGCTGATTCCGGAGATTGATACAGATATAAAAATCCATGCCGGTTCAAGGATCGCAGTGGTAAGCAAATGTGTCAAGGGCGAATACTGGAAGATGGTTAAGAAAGGCATGGAAGATGCGGTAAAGGAAATTAATAAAGCATATGGTTATAAAAAAGATGACCAGATCACTATGACTTTTGAAGGCCCTGATAATGAAGAAGATGTAGAGACTCAGATCAATACAATAGATGCTGTTATCGCAGAGAATCCGGATGTTCTTTGTATTTCGGCAAGTGATATGGATTCCTGCGAGGCACAGCTTGAAGCTGCAAAGGAAAATGGAATTCCGGTTATAGCATTTGATTCTAATGTAGCCGAGAAGAAACTGGTGAAGGCATATCGGGGAACCGATAATGTGCAGGTAGGAAAGATGGCTGCTTATCAGCTTGGCAGTGCACTCGGAAAGATGGGAAAGGTTGCGGTTTTTTCCGCACAGCAGAAGACAAAGAGTGTTCAGGATCGTGTAGAAGGATTTATGAATAATATCGGGAAGTACGGAGACATTGAAGTTGTGGAAACCATTTATTCTGATCAGGTAGATGATATGGAGGCTTCCATGAAGGAAGTTCTGGAAAAATATCCCACACTGGATGGTGTATTCTGTACCAATGCAGATATTACGGAGATGTATCTGAATCTGGAGAAGAGTGATGAGCATGATGCACCGGCTCTGGTAGGGGTTGATGCAACTACTAAGCAGCAGGAAGCAATCCGTAATGGAGAAGAGATTGGCTGTGTTTCCCAGCAGCCTTATGCTATGGGATACCAGACGATCTGGGCAGCAGTTGAAACAACGGCACCGAAGAAATCTGTTGTGATCGAGAAAAATGTACTGAGCAATCCGGCATGGATCGATGCAGACTGTCTGGATGATCCGGACTACAGTGGATATTTATATACAGAATAAGAATTAAAGATAAACGCTCCAGGAGGATGTACAGGGTCTCAAATGCATTAATTAAGAGGCGTGCTATGATCGAAATATCATATATCTTACAAGAGAAGGAGAAAAGAAATGAAAAGTAACATAAAAAGACTTTCACTCTGCCTTTCAGCACTGATGTTGCTGATACTGGCAAGTCCGCTGACTGTACTTGCAGCAGAGGAAGAGGTGGCTGCATCTGCGAAATTTTACGGCACATTCTGGTCGTTGGTTCCGCCGCTTGTTGCCATTGCACTGGCACTGATCACCAAAGAAGTATACAGTTCACTGTTTGTAGGAATACTGGTTGGTGCACTGTTCTACTCTAATTTTAATTTCGAAGGAACAATCCTTCATATTTTTGAAGGCGGAATGATCAGCGTTCTGACAGATTCTTATAATATGGGTATCCTGATCTTCCTTGTTATTCTGGGAACCATGGTATGTCTGATGAACAGGGCAGGCGGTTCCGCAGCATTCGGACGCTGGGCCGGTAAGAGGATTAAAAGCAGAGTTGGTGCGGAACTCTCAACCATCATTCTTGGTGTACTGATCTTTATTGACGATTATTTTAACTGTCTGACTGTCGGATCGGTAATGAGACCGGTAACAGACAGGTATAAAGTGTCAAGAGCGAAACTTGCGTATATCATCGATTCGACAGCGGCTCCTGTCTGTATTATCGCGCCGATCTCCAGTTGGGCGGCTGCGGTAAATTCTTACGTGCCGGAAGATGCGGGGATCAGCGGATTTCAGCTTTTTATGAATACGATCCCGTATAACTTGTATGCGCTTTTAACACTGACGATGGTTATTTTCATTACGGTGACGGCGTTTGACTTCGGACTGATGAAAAAGCATGAGAGAAACGCGGCGAAAGGAGATCTGTTTACGACAGGAGGAGAAGAATTCGATCAGGTTGCGGAAGATGAGATCAATCCGAACGGTAAGGTGATCGACCTTGTACTTCCGGTAGCGGTTTTGATCGTATCTGCGGTTGGAGCAATGATCTATACAGGATTCCAGGGCGGAGCGACAAATCTTATTACAGCTTTTTCGGGATGCGATGCAGAGACAAGCTTGATCTTTGCGACACTCGTTACAGTATTTTTTATGTTGATTTTGTATCTTCCGAGAAAAGTTATTACATTTAAGGGATTTATGGACAGTTTTGTGGAAGGTTTCAAGATGATGATCCCGGCGATTGGAATCCTTATTTTTGCATGGTCTTTGAAAGGGATGGGAGATGCTCTCGGACTGGCTGAATTTGTCGGGGGAATTGTAGGAGATAACGCTTCGGCAAGTATCTTCATTCCGGCGATTTTGTTTGTAGTAGCGATCTTTCTGTCATTTTCTACAGGAACGTCGTGGGGAACATTTGCAATTCTCGTTCCGATAGCGACAGCTCTTTTTGCAGGAGCGGATAACCTGACGATGATGACGATTTCTGTATCGGCTGTTCTTGCCGGAGCGGTTTGCGGAGATCACATTTCGCCGATTTCCGACACAACTGTTATGTCGTCTGCCGGAGCGCAGAGCAATCATATCAACCATGTGTCTACTCAGATGCAGTATGCGGCAGTTGTCGCCACGGTAAGTTTTGTCGGCTATATTCTTGCGGGAATCATACGGGTGTGGTGGATCGTACTTGGAATCAGTCTGATCCTTCTGATCGGTGTTCTTATGGGAATGCGGATGTTCTTGGAGAGAAAGCAGGTAAAGAAACATGCCGGGTGAGCAGAAAAAAGTATGTATTGATGTTCCGTATATCGATCAGAGCAAGCTGTACCCGACGGGATGCGAAAGTGTATCGACGGTAATGCTTCTTCGGTTTCTGGGCATTGATATAACGGTTGACGAATTCATAGAAAAATATTTGGAAAAGAAGTCTTTTGAAGAAAGAGACGGGCAGGTTTACGGTCCTGATCCGCATCGGTATTTTTGTGGAAGTCCGTACGATGACGAGTCGTTTGGATGCTATGCTCCGGTGATCCGGGAAGCCCTTGAGAAAATAATAGGCGCTGAATATACCGTGACGGACGAGACCGGGATGACAACTGATGAACTGGTTGAAAAATATATCGATCAGGGGATGCCGGTTATTTATTGGGCGTGTATCAATATGCGTGATCCGATCGTAGGTCCGCAGTGGAAACTCTTAGATACAGGAGAGACGTTTACGTGGATCTCCAACGAACATTGTATGTTGCTTGTCGGTTATGACGAAGATAGTTATTATTTTAATGATCCATATGAAAATAACGGCTGCATCCGATATCCGAAAACAGTTGTGGAAGATCGCCATAAAGCACAGCACATGCAGGCAGTCGGCGTAGTAAGAAAAACGGTCATTCAGTAACCGGTATATGGATGAGCTCGGTATGGTTTGGGAATATGGTGACGGCAACAGATAAAAGAGTCTGAAAAGATTTTGTCTAAGGAGATTTTGAGATATGAATAAAAAACGATTGATTCCTTTGATTTCTATATTGCTCGTATTTAGTTTTATCGGCTTATTTTTCTTTTATAAAAGAAGAAAAGGCTTCGGAAAAAATATTGGCGGATGCTGTTATAGATCTGCCTGAAAATGATCCGGCTATCGACCGCGCAGTTAAAATAATCGAAGAAAACCTCATAAAGGAAATGCCGGACTGCCATGTAACTTCTCTTCATGAAAATGATGCGGGATATGCTCCGCTCCTTCAAAAATATGAAGACAAGGGATTAGAGACACTGATCATA
>OHDA01000802.1_pt1 | contig 13899 bp, 9 predicted proteins | sample 1566881 | NCBI WGS metagenome assembly OHDA01 (sample SAMEA3879585, study PRJEB24766) | human gut metagenome | biome: human-associated habitat; feature: feces | place: USA | collected 1985/1987
TGACGACGTTTGCCATCTGCTCGGCGGTGACATCGCGCAGGGCGATCTTGGTCTGCATCCGGACCAGCTCCTCGGTGACGCCCTCCTCACGCTGCTGCAGGCTCTCACCCACGCAGATGATGACCTTCAGGCCGGCGTTCAGAGCGGCCAGAGCGCGCTTGTTGACGGTCTGGTCGGTCTCTGCGAAATACTGACGGCGCTCGGAGTGGCCGACGATGACGTACTCGACGCCCAGATCCACCAGCATATCGGCGCTGATCTCGCCGGTGAATGCGCCGGACTTCTCGAAGTGGACGTTCTCAGCACCCACATGGATGTTGGTACCCTTGGTCTTTGCCACAGCAGTGACCAGGTCGGTATAGGGAGTGCAGATGACGACCTCACAGGATGCGTCCTTGACGGCGGGGATGAGCTCATCCACCAGAACAGCAGCCTCGGAGGCGGTCTTGTTCATCTTCCAGTTACCAGCGATAATAGCCTTGCGCTTTGCCTTATCCATTGTTATTTTCTCCTTACCTTCGTAAATATTTACAATTTGCCCGCACAAAAAGAAAAGATGCGGCGGCGTAAATGCCGCCGCACCCATTGTGATGCCGGAAAAATTATGCGTTCTGGATGACTGCGATGCCGGGCAGCTCCTTGCCCTCCAGATACTCCAGAGAAGCGCCGCCGCCGGTGGAGATGTGGGTCATCTTGTCGCCCAGACCCATCTGCTGCACAGCTGCTGCGCTGTCGCCGCCGCCGATGACGGTGGTAGCGTCGCTCTCAGCCATAGCCTTGGCCACGGCCAGAGTGCCGGCAGCCAGAGTCGGGTTCTCAAAGACGCCCATGGGGCCGTTCCAGACGACGGTCTTGGAAGCCTTGACAGCGTCGGCGAAGAGCTTCATGGTCTCGGGGCCGATGTCGCAGCCTTCCTTGTCAGCCGGGATAGCGGTGACAGGGACGACGGTGGTCTCGACAGGAGCGTCGATGGGGTCGGGGAAGTTCTCGACGCAGGCGGTATCGACGGGCAGGAGCAGCTTGACGCCCTTCTCCTGAGCCTTTGCCATCATCTCCTTGCAGTAGTCCAGCTTGGAGTCATCGCACAGGCTCTTGCCGACCTCATAGCCCTGAGCCTTGATGAAGGTGTAGGCCATGCCGCCGCCGATGATGAGGGTGTCCACCTTGTCGATCAGGTTGGTGATCACGCCGATTTTATCAGAAACCTTCGCACCGCCGAGAATGGCGACGAAGGGACGCTTCGGGTCGGCAAGCGCAGTGCCCATCACGGAGATTTCTTTCTGGATCAAGTAGCCGCACACGGCAGGGAGATGATCGGCAACGCCTGTGGTGGAGCAGTGTGCGCGGTGCGCTGAGCCAAATGCGTCATTCACAAAGATATCGGCTAGGGCCGCAAATTTCTTGCTCAGTTCGGGGTCGTTTTTGGTTTCGCCCTTTTCAAAGCGCACATTTTCCAGCAGCATCGCTTCGCCGTCCTGTAGGGAGGCGGCAAGCGCCTGCGCGCTTTCTCCCACTACGTCGGAAGCCATCTTGACCTCTTTGCCCAGCAGCTCAGAAAGGCGCTTTGCAACAGGAGCAAGGGAAAATTCGGGGTTTACCTCGCCCTTCGGGCGGCCGAGGTGGGAGCAGAGGATCACCTTGGCATTGTGGTCAAGCAGATATTTTATCGTGGGAAGGGAGGAGACAATGCGCTTATCGCTGGTGATTACGCCGTCTTTCAGCGGCACGTTGAAGTCACAGCGAACGAGCACCTTCTTGCCTGCTACGTCGATATCCTCGATCGTTTTTTTGTTCAGTGCGTCCATGAATGACCATTCCTTTCATCTGGGCGGGCAGCAAGCCGCGAGAATTACACGGCGCCAAACCCCCAACCCGTGTTCTACTTCTGTTTTGGGCGTTTCTTTTCTATTTCACGCGGTAAATATTGTATAACACGACGGAATAATTTGCAAGTAGCAAAGGCTCTAAACCTGAAGGGGAAGATTGTTAAAAAACTGTCACACTGATGAGGCGTTCGCCCCAGCGGAATGGCAGCGCTTAAAAACGCCGGTAATCGGATGCCGCAAAGGCAGCTGCTGCCATGAAGAGGATTGCCGGAAGCGTGGTGGTGACGAAGGGCGTTCCAACGGTGGCCTTAGCAGCTGGGGGAGACGAGGGCGGGCGCAGCGGGGCAGAAGGCAGTGCCGAGGGTCCGTCTGGCGTCAGCGCGGATGCCGTCACAGATGTGGCCGTAGTGCGCGTTTGCCCGGCCTGGGAGACCGGTTGTGCCGAAATGACTTCAGTGGTCTGTAACAGAACAAAATCTTCCGGAACAGATGCTTCGGAGGGAATTTCCGTCAGCAGTACGCCACTGCCGTCTCTATACCGCACGCCGGAGCCGTCCACGCGGTCGTCCACCCCTTCCGTATCCACATAAAAGCCGGCTGCAAGGCCGGAAACAAATGCTCCAATCTGGCGCATTCTTTCGTCTGTGAAGGCTTTTTTCAGCATGTCTGCGGCTGAGAATCCAGCAAGCTTTGCCAGTGTTCCAGCCCGCATGGAGGAGACAATTCCCAATGCGGGCTTCCACAGCGCGCCCGCCCCGCTTGATAAATAGGAGGCGTCCAGCTTTAGGTCGCTGAGCATTTTGTCACAGAGGGAAGCGGCGGCGGGGAGCAGCTGCTCGGTAATCAGCGCCTGGGTCAGCGCGGGATTTAGCTGCTCGAGCAGAGCGGAGAAGCTGGCGTTTGGCTCTTCCTGCCCAACGCTGTGGGCGAGCATCAGCTCGGTAAGGAAATCGCTGACTGTGTAAGGCTGGCCGCTGGCGGTCTGCGATAGGGCGCTTCTGCAAAGCTTTTCGACCATTTGCTCCACCTCCTTTCGGAGCGGGCTCTTTCCGCTGGCGTCCGCTGTGAGCCATTGGTCGTCGAATTGGGCAAATAGATCGTGCGCCATAGGGATCAGGTCGCTGGAAATAGAGATGCGCAGGGCGGGCAGGAGGAAAGAGGCGGAGCTCTCAACCAGAACGGTGTCTGCGCCGTCAAGCCGGAGCGTCAAGTTAAGGTTGCCGCTGAGATTGATCGCAAGCGGCTGTTGCAGCGCGGATTGAATTGCTTTTTGTAGGGCTGAATCGAGCTCGCCGGTTTTTGCGAGCGTTTCAACCCCTTTTTTAAGCCCATCCGATTCAAGCGTGTTGAGTGGACCGTCTAAAAAGCGCATCGCATAACGAGCAAAGGCAGTTTCCGAAAAGAGGGATTGCCGCAGATGCTCCTGATAATCGATTCGCTGGCCTTGCCAGGTGATTTCCTTGACGCTCTCTGATTGGAGAGTGATTTGCCCGCCTTCTACCGTTGCGGTGCGGATCGGAGCGCCATAGGTAACGAGGGAGCCCGTTTCCATATCCAAAAGCCAGTTCCCCTCCGGAGAGGTGTATTGCGCAACATCCGTTTCGTGCATATGCCCGGTGAAAAAATAGGAGAGCCCCGCGTTGGCAAACTGCCGCGCGATTTCGGAGCTATTATGGATCGTGCCGTTAAAAGAGGCCGATCGGGCGCCGGATTGATGCGCCAATAAGGGGCGGTGTATGCCAGCGATCAGCGTTTCACCATTTTGCCGGGCTCTATCTGCCTGCTGCAACACCCATTTCATTAACCCGTCGGAGATTGCGCCGCCCTCAACGCCCTGTTCATGGGCTTCGCTGTCAATCATGAGCAGGCGGATGCCGGGCTTTGGCGTAACCGCATAGGAAAGGCTGCCTTGTACCGCCTCTTCTGAAGGCTGGGGCTGATAGTAGGCGGCGCTGTCCGCGCCGTCGTAGCCGTACGCATGGAAGATATCCCGGAATTCGGCGGGGGATAGGCCGCCGCTCATGTCGCTTTCGCCATTGATGACGAATACGCGGATCCCTGCCTGCTCAACCTTTTGCAGCTTTTGCGCCAATTCCTCCGCGCTTGCGCGGCCTGCGCCGCTGGTCAGGTCGCCTGTAAGAAGCAGCACATCGGGCCGTTGGCGGATCACAGCCTCAATCGCTTCTTCCGTTGCCGGTGCGCTCTCGCCATATAGCCGCCACTCGTTTCCATCTGCCGCCGCTTGATCGGCGGCGGCAAGATAATGCAGGTCAGATAGGATGCAGAGTTTGATGGAAGCAGTGCTTCCTGAGATGGCGGCAATGGCGGGCAGGAGGCAGCAGAGTATGCATAGACACAGGCAAAACGGGACGGCCCGTTTGATGGGATCGCTGACCTTCATACAGCACCCTCCTTTTTGCGTCAAAACGCATCGCCGGGAATTCATTACAGAGTTCAGTATCTGCATTTTTGAGCTGGAACGGTACATTTTGCATCTGAAAATTTATGGAAAATCACCGCTCGGCCAGAGTGCTTCACGGCAAAACGGAAATTCATCAAAAAGTTATATATTTTTTGCAGGCGGTGTGCTATAATGAAAAAACATTGTGGATTTTTATGCCTGCCGCCCTTTTTTAGGAAAGGACCGGCATGATGGAATTGCCAAATATTAGAAGGGGCTTTTCCAAAACCATACTGAGGAGACTTGTAGAATGGGATTTTTAAAAAAACTGTTTGGCGACTATTCCGCAAAGGAGGTAAAGCGCGTTCTTCCCCTGCGGGATAAGGTGCTTGCCTTGGAGGAAACATACGCCGCTAAAACGGATGAGGAGCTGCAGGCCGTGACCCCTGCGCTCAGGGAGCGGCTCGCAAACGGGGAAACGCTTGACGATATCCTGCCGGATGCGTTTGCCGCCTGCCGGGAGGCTTCTTGGCGCGTATTGGGGATGAAGCATTTTCCCGTGCAGGTTGTCGGCGGCATCATCCTGCATCAAGGCCGCATCGCTGAGATGAAAACCGGTGAGGGCAAAACGCTCGTCGCTACCCTGCCCGCATACCTCAATGCCTTATCCGGCAAGGGGGTGCATGTCGTCACGGTCAATGATTACCTCGCCCGGCGTGACTCGGAGTGGATGGGCAAGGTTTACCGCTTCTTGGGGCTGAAGGTCGGCTTGATTGTCCATGAGAAAAACGACGCGGAGCGCAGGGAAGCCTACGCGGCGGATATCACCTACGGCACAAACAACGAGATGGGCTTTGACTACCTGCGTGATAATATGGTGCCCTATAAAGAGTTGAAGGTGCAGCGTGGCCATAATTTCGGCATCGTCGATGAAGTGGACTCTATCTTGATCGACGAAGCGCGCACGCCGCTGATTATCTCCGGTAAGGGCGACGCTTCCACCGACCTTTACCGCCAGGCGAATGAGTTCGCCAAGCGTTTGAAGGTGGTGCGCATCAAGGAGCAGGATACGAAGAAAAACGCCGAGGAAGAGGCGGACGCCGACTATATCGTTGATGAAAAAGCCAAAACGGCCGTGCTCACCAAAGAGGGAGTGAAAAAGGCGGAAGCCTACTTTCATGTGGACAACCTCATGGATCTCGACAACGTTACAGTCCAGCACCACATCAACATGGCTATCCGCGCGCAGGGCGTAATGAAGCGCGATGTGGATTATGTGGTGAAGGATGGGCAGGTGCTCATTGTGGATGAGTTCACCGGCCGCATCATGCTCGGCCGCCGCTATAGCGAGGGCTTGCACCAGGCGATCGAGGCCAAGGAGGGCGTGAAGGTTGAGTCGGAGAACAAGACGCTTGCGACCATCACCTTCCAGAATTATTTCCGCCTGTATGAAAAGCTCTCCGGTATGACCGGCACGGCAATGACGGAGAGCGAGGAATTCCAGGAGATTTATAAGCTCGATGCCGTCGAAATCCCTACCAATAAGCCGATGGTGCGCGACGACCACCCGGATGCAGTGTATGCAACGACGGAAGCGAAATATAAAGCTGTGATTGACCAAATCGAGGAGTGCCATAAAAAGGGCCAGCCTGTGCTGGTGGGCACGATCTCCATTGAAAAGTCCGAGCTTTTGAGCGCGATGCTCAAAAAGCGCCGTATCAAGCATGAAGTGCTCAATGCGAAATATCATGAGAAGGAAGCGGAGATCATTGCCCAAGCCGGTAAGTTCGGCGCGGTGACGATCGCCACGAATATGGCGGGCCGCGGCACGGATATCATGCTTGGCGGTAACTCCGAATACTTGGCTAAAGCGGAGATGCGCCGCATGCAGATTCGTGAGGAACTCATCAGCGAGGCGACTGGTTTCGCGGAGACAGACGATCAGGAGATTCTGGATGCACGCCGCACTTTTACTGAGCTTGACAAGAAATATAAGGAGGAGATTGCCGAGGAAGCGGAAAAGGTGCGCCAGGCTGGCGGCCTCTTCATCATCGGCACGGAGCGGCATGAATCCCGCCGGATTGATAACCAGCTGCGCGGCCGTTCCGGCCGTCAGGGGGATCCCGGTGAAAGCCGCTTTTACCTCTCCTTGCAGGATGACCTGTTCCGCCTGTTCGGCGGCGATCGGATGGCGAACCTTGCCGATTCCTTCGCAGCCCGTGGGCTGGAGGATGCGCCGATTGAGTTGAAACTCGTCTCCAATTCCATTGAGAGCGCGCAGCGTAAGGTGGAATCCCGCAACTTTGCAATTCGCAAAAACGTGTTGCAGTTCGACGACGTCATCAACCGCCAGCGAGAGCTGATCTACAAGCAGCGAGATATGGTGCTCGACGGCGAGGATCTGAAGCCGACAATCCTCAAGATGATTGACGAGACGATCACGCAGGCCATTGATCTGTATTGTCCCGCCGGCAATGAAAAGGCGGATTGGAACCCCAAAGCGCTGCATGAGAATTATCAATGGTTGGTAAAGCCGGAGGATATCGAAGGCGAGATCGACCGCGACACATTGCAGGATACGCTCATCGAGCGCGCGCATGCGCTTTATAATGAGCGGGAAGAGAAATTCACGCCCGAAATCATGCGCCAGCTTGAACGCAAGGTGTTGCTCGATAATGTGGATGCGCGCTGGATGGAGCATATCGACGCGCTCGATGAGCTCAAAAAGGGCATCGGCCTGCGTGCTTACGGCCAGCAGGACCCGGTTGTTGCCTTCCGGCTGGAGAGCTTCGATATGTTCGACGAGATGACCGCTTCTATCCGCGAGGGCACCGTGCGCATTATGCTGACTGTGCCGGTGCGCAGCGAGGAGGACGTCCGCCGCGAGCAGCAGGCGAAAATTACCTCCACCAGCGGCGCGTCCGACGGCTCTGATAAGGCGCGCCCGGTGCGCAAGGATAAAAAGCCTGGGCCGAACGATCCCTGCTATTGCGGAAGCGGAAAAAAGTATAAAAAGTGCCACATGCAGGCCGATCAGGCAGAAGCGGCAAAGGCCGCCGCGGCAAACCGCGGAAGGTAAGCGCACATTGCGATTTGCCGCTGCGGATAAATGGAATATGGAAAAACCTATACAGGTGGTTATACCATCGGTATAGGTTTTTTTACAAATCATACAATTGCTCTGATTTGTAGAATGCATAGGAAGCGCTTATACGCAGTTACTTTTTGGATTTCCTTTAAATATGCAAAGAATACAAATATCAGGTGGCTGGCCGCTCTCGTAAGCAGCGCGTATCCCTTTGCTCCATATGTTTGCGGCAAGCCTTGCATTGTTATTTCGCTGCGCTTTAATAAAAGGGCTTGCTTGTGACGTAAGGGAATGAAGTATAATGACAATAGCAGCACAACAATCCATGAAGGCTGTGCCCTTCTCTCTGATATTTTGTAAGCATCAATGTACAGGGGTACACTGATGCAAAAAACGGGTGATGAAAATGATTCATGACAAGCACGATAAGGCGATTCCGCCAGGGTATATGACTGTGGGAGAAGTGGCGAAAAAAATGGGAGTTACCGTCCGCGCGCTGCAATATTATGATAGGCAGGGCCTGCTTTCCCCCTCGGCAGAGAGCGCGGGCGGGCGCAGGCTCTATGCGGATAAGGACTTGATTCGGCTTCATCAGATTCTGTCTCTGAAACATTTGGGGTTTTCATTGGACGATATCAAAAACCGATTGAGCTCCCTGAACACTCCTGCCGATGTTGCGCAGGCGCTCTCTGAGCAGGCAGCCGCCGTGCAGGAAAAGATCGAGGTCCTGTCGGAATCCCTGCGGGAGATCGAGGCGCTGAAGGCCGAGGTGCTCCAAATGCAATCGGTAAATTTTAAAAAGTATGCCGACATTATCGTAAACCTTCAAATGAATAATACGTTCTACTGGCTGATTAAGCATTTTGACGACCGGACGCTTGATCATATCCGGAGCCGTTTTGATCAAACCAGCGGTTTGAAGATGATTGAAACCTTTCATAACCTGCAAAGCGAGGCGATACGGCTTCAGGGGGACGGCGTATCGCCCGAAAGCGAAAAAGGCCAAGCTTTTGCCGAAGCGTTTTGGCAGATGGTGACGGAGTTCACAGGCGGGGATCGGGAGATTCTGTCGCTTCTGATGGAGGTTGGAAAATTCGATGGGCTGGATAATGAATGGAAGCAAAAACAAACCGCCGCCAATGCGTTTATCGAACCAGCCTTGAGCGTTTACTTTACAAATCTGGGCGTTAATCCATTTGAGGAGGGGCCAAATTGAAGGAAGCCATTCAGGTAAATGAGCTTAGGAAAAGCTACGGCGATCATGCTGTGCTGAAGGGGCTCACGTTTCATGTAGCCAAAGGCGAAGTTTTTGCGTTGCTCGGCGTGAACGGCGCTGGAAAAACCACGGCCCTGGAATGTATGGAAGGATTGCGCAAGTATGATGGCGGCAGTGTTGTAGCGGATGGAAGGATGGGGATTCAGCTGCAATCGGCCTCCCTCCCATCCCACATTAGGCCGATGGAGGCGGTGCGGCTATTTGCAAAATGGAACCGGGTGGAGGCAGATCGCTCCATGCTTGCCTCCCTCGGCATCCAAGAGCTGGCAAAAAAGCAATATGCAGACCTGTCCACGGGTCAAAAAAGGCGGCTCCACCTCGCGCTTGCCTTAATCAGTGATCCTGATATCATCTTTCTCGATGAGCCCACGGCCGGGCTTGATGTGGAAGGAAGGAGCTCGCTGCATGATCAGATCCGTAAGCTGAAAGCGCAGGGGAAAACCATTGTTTTGGCTAGCCACGATATGGCGGAGGTTGAAAGCCTGTGCGACCGCATTGCAATTTTGAATGGCGGAAACCTCGCATATCTGGGCACGGTCGCACAACTGACCGCAAAAATCGGAAAACGCTATGCCATTCGCATAACAACCGGACGGGGCACTGAAACGTATCATTCCGACCATATTGCAGAGACCCTGCTGGAGTTGCTTGAGAAGTTGAAGCGCCAGGGCATTGCTGTGCTGGATATTGAAATTGATCGGGGAACGTTGGAACAAGATTTTTTAGAAATTGCAAGGGGGCATGGCGAATGAGCGCGTTTTTCTATGGCTTGGCTTTGCAGTGGAGGCTGGATATTCGCAGCAAGTCGCTGCTCATTACCTGTTATGTCGTTCCTCTCCTGTTTTTTGCCATCATGGGCGGAATTTTTACCTCCATAAACCCGGAGGCAAAAGCCACGCTGATTCAATCTATGACGGTCATGGGCGTAACCATGGGCGCGTTGATCGGGCTGCCGCCCTCCCTGGAGGAGGTGTACGGAAGCGATATCAAGAAAATGTACAGAGCCAATGGCGTGCCGTTATATCTTGGGCTGGTATCAATGGCTATATCTGCGTTTCTCCATCTTTCAATGATGTCTGTAATCATCTGCGTCGCAGCCCCCTTTGCCTTTGACGCGGCGCTTCCAGCAAGCCTGCCGCAGTATGCTTGCTCGCTTGCGGTTTTGATTGCAGTATCGCTGAGTATCGGAAGTGTGTTAGGGCTGGCGGTGAGAAATCAGGCAAGGCTCACCATGATCTCGCAGCTGTTTTTTCTACCGTCTATCATGCTGTCAGGCATTTTGTTCCCCATCGATTTGCTTCCGCGGTTTTTCGAGATGCTGGGGAAGCTGTTTCCAGCGGCATGGGGATATGCGTTGATGGTGGGGGAAGGCTTTTCCTTTGCAACCCTGTGGCCTCTAGCGGCGCTGTTTGCGGCTGCGGGCGTTATCCTCATGGCTTTATTGAAGCGGTTGCAAGCAGAAGGGTGAGCGCGCACGGCAATCGGACAAAAGGCGCGGGAAATACTGTTTGACAGGTTAGGCGCGCTTGTGCTATAGTAAAACTGCAACAATAAAATATGGACAGGGGAGCTTGTGAGCAGGCTGAGAGGAAGTCATCAACTTCGACCCTTACACCTGATTTGGATAATGCCAACGTAGGGAGCGAAAGCGCGATTGTTTTCGATCAGCGGGAAATGCCAAACGGTGTTTCCCGCTTTTTGTTTTTCTGTCCATGGAATTTAAAGGAGGAAAGGGAGGGTTGTAAAATGCAAGATTTTGCAACCGTCTCCAGAAAAATCACTTGAGGGCCGTACAGTATGCCCCTCATTTTGCATCTGAAGATGCAAAACCGTGCTTTTTCTCGGTGTGATTTTTATCCATGATGCAATGTGCCCTGCGATTTGTTCTCTTAAGGCATAAATTTTGCCCAAAATTTTGGATGCGCCAAAACCGCAAAATTTTGCGGCCCGGCGCAAGAAAGGAATGGTCATACAGATGGATTACACCACACAGATGGACGCGGCACGTAAGGGGATTCTGACGGGGCAGCTTCGTGCCGTTGCGGTGGAAGAAAAAATGGAGGCCGAACGGCTGCGCGAGCTGGTTGCGAAGGGGCAGGCGGTGATCCCCGCGAATAAAAACCACGTCTGCCTCAAGCCCCGCGGCATTGGGCGCGCCCTACGCACGAAGATCAATGTGAACCTCGGCGTATCCAGAGATTGCCTTGATCTGGATGAAGAGTTCAAAAAGGTGGAGGCGGCCGTTGCCATGGGCGCAGAGGCGATCATGGATCTGAGCTCCTTCGGCGACACAAAGGCATTCCGTCAAAAGCTTGTGCACGGCTGCACGGCGGTGCTGGGCACGGTGCCAATCTATGATGCGGTAGTTTATTACAACAAGCCATTGAAAACCATCACTTCGGATGAGTGGATCGATGTGGTACGCATGCACGCACAGGAGGGCGTGGATTTTATGACGATCCACTGCGGTATCAACCGGGAGACGGCTCGAAAATTCAAGGGGAATCAGCGCCACACCAATATCGTTTCCCGCGGCGGCTCTATCATTTTCGCATGGATGGAGCTGACCGGGGAGGAAAACCCGTTCTACGCGCGTTTCGATGAGATTCTGGAGATCTGCCGGGAATACGATGTGACCTTGAGCCTTGGCGATGCCTGCCGCCCGGGCAGCATTGCGGACGCGGGCGATATCCCGCAGATTGAGGAACTCGTCACATTAGGCGAGCTAACGCAGCGGGCATGGAAGCGGGATGTGCAGGTGATGATCGAGGGCCCGGGGCATATGCCGCTCAATCAAATCCGGTCGAATATGGAGATTGAGCAGACGGTCTGCAAGGGCGCGCCCTTTTATGTGCTCGGCCCGTTGGTCACGGATGTGGCCCCCGGCTACGACCACATCACCAGCGCGATCGGCGGGGCGATCGCGGCTACCTACGGCGCCTCCTTCCTGTGTTATGTAACGCCTGCCGAGCACCTGCGGTTGCCAACAGTGGAGGATGTAAAGGAGGGGATTATCGCCTCCAAAATTGCCGCCCACGCGGCGGATGTCGCCAAGGGCCTGCCCGGCGCGGACGAATGGGATTACCAGATGAGCGAGGCCAGGAGGAATCTTGACTGGGAGCGGCAGTTTTCTCTGGCGCTCGATCCGGAGAAAGCGCGTGCCTACCGCGCGCAGAGCACGCCTGAGCGGGAGGATACCTGCACGATGTGCGGCAAAATGTGCGCGGTGCGCAACATTAATAAGATCCTGCGTGGCGAAGACGTAGATATCATGGACTGAGAAAGGGAGAATGCAATATGTTCGGAGAAAAGCTTGAAAATATACGGAAAACATCGCCCCTGATCCACAATATTACAAATTATGTAACCGCCAACGACTGTGCGAATATCCTGCTCGCCTGCGGAGCGTCCCCCACGATGGCGGACGATGCGTCCGAGGTGGAGGAAATCACCGCGATCAGCAACGCTTTAAATATCAACATCGGCACACTGAACGCCATGGTGGAGGGCATGTTTCTCGCCGGGAAAAAGGCAAATGCGCTCGGCCGGCCGGTCGTGCTCGATCCGGTTGGCGCGGGCGCGTCCAGGCTGCGGACGGAGACAGCGTGCAGGCTTATTGATGAAATCCGCTTTACCGTCATCCGGGGCAACATTTCTGAAATCAAAACACTCGCTTCCGGCTCCGGCACAACAAAGGGGGTCGATGCGGATGCGGCGGATATCGTAACGGAGGAAACGCTTAATGCGGCGGTGGCTTTCGTCAAGGCATTTGCGGCCAAAACGGGCGCGGTGATTGCCGTAACCGGTGCAATCGACCTTGTTTCGGATGCAGAGCGCACGTTTGTCATCCGCAACGGCCGGCCGATGATGGGCCGCGTTACCGGCACGGGCTGCATGCTTTCCGCCATGACTGCCGCGTATCTCGCGGCAAATCCGGAATGCCCGCTGGAAGCGGCAGCTGCCGCAGTGGGCGCAATGGGCGTTTGCGGGGAGATCGCGCTGGAGCGGTTACAGAAGGGGGAGGGCAATTCCACCTACCGCAACCGATTGATCGACGCGATTGATTGCCTGGATGCAGAAACGTTGGAAAGAGGGGCAAACTATGAAGTTCGATAAACAAAATTTATTGCTCTATGCGGTGACAGACCGCTCCTGGCTTGGGGAAAAGACCCTGTTTCAGCAGGTGGAGGAGGCTCTCCAAGGCGGCGTGACCATGCTACAGCTACGGGAGAAGGATTTGGATGAAAAATCATTTATGGAGGAGGCTGCTGCGGTGAAGGCGCTGTGCGCCCGCTATCAAGTGCCGTTTCTAATTGACGACAATGTGCCGCTTGCGCTCCGTTGCGGCGCAGATGGCGTGCATGTGGGCCAGTCCGATATGGAGGCAGGCGAAGTACGCGCCAGAATCGGCCCGGATAAAATCCTGGGCGTATCCGCTCAGACGGTTTCCCAAGCAGTTTTGGCGCAGGAAGCGGGCGCGGATTATCTCGGCGTCGGCGCGGTATTCTCCACATCGACAAAGCTGGATGCAGATACCGTGTCTCTTGAAACGCTGCGGGAGATTTGCACAGCAGTCAAAATCCCGGTGGTGGCAATTGGCGGGATTAATGAGGCAAATTTACCGGAGCTCACCGGCAGTGGGATCAGCGGTGTGGCGGTAGTGTCAGCAATTTTTGCCGCACCGTCGCCCGGCGATGCGGCGAGAAGGCTTTCCATGCTTGCGCAGCAGGCTGTGCAGGGGGTAGAATAGAGGTGGAAAAGGTGGAAGGGGGAATTGCTGCATGAAAATGACCGGAGCCATTTTTGATATGGATGGTACGCTGCTCGATTCCATGCCGATTTGGGATCGGGTGGGCATTGATTACCTTGCGGGGCTGGGCATCCAGGCACGCCCGGATTTGCCGGAGCGGCTCCTGACGATGTCGATGAGGCAGGCGGCGGCATATTTTCGCTCTGGCTACGGCGTGAACTTGCCGGAAGCGGAGATTATGGATGGGATCAACGCGCGGATTGAAGCCTTCTATCGAAAAACGGCGCCTGCAAAGGAGGGCGTTCGAGATTTTTTGCACGCGCTTCGGCAATCGGGTGTGAAAATGTGCGTGGCAACGGCGACAGACCGCCCTTTGGCAGAAGCCGCATTGCGGCGCACAGGGCTGCTCAGCTATTTTTCCTTCCTTCTCACCTGCACAGAGGCGGGCTTCGGCAAGGACAGTCCGGATATTTTTGTATTGGCACAGAAAAAACTGGGCACACCGCGGGAACAGACGGTGGTCTTTGAGGATGCGCTCTATGCGATGCAGACCGCAAA
>OHDA01000806.1_pt1 | contig 13866 bp, 8 predicted proteins | sample 1566881 | NCBI WGS metagenome assembly OHDA01 (sample SAMEA3879585, study PRJEB24766) | human gut metagenome | biome: human-associated habitat; feature: feces | place: USA | collected 1985/1987
CGCGCAGCGCGAGGTTCTTCTCCAGCTCGCGGTCCAGGCGCTCCTTGATGTGGCGCGAGGTGACGTATTTGCCGTCCTTGCCGAAGAAGGGCGAGTTGTTGATCGTGAAGAGCATCGACATCGTGGGTTCGTCGATGGCGATGGGGGGCAGCGGTTCGGGGTTCTCGTAGTCGCAGATCGTGTCGCCGATCTCGAACCCTTCGATGCCCATGATGGCGCAAATCTCGCCGCACGGCACTTCGTCGACCTTCTTTTTGCCGAGACCTTCGAAGACCATCAGGTCCTTGATCTTGGTCTTCTGCATCGTCACGCCGTCGCGCTTGGCCAGCGTGACGTTCTGGCCCGCCTTGAGCGAGCCGCGCGTGACCTTGCCCACGGCGATACGGCCCGTGTAGGCCGAATATTCGAGCGACGTGATGAGCATCTGGGGCGTGCCCCCGACGATTTTCGGCTCGGGGATCTCGTCGATGATGGCGTCGAGCAGCGGAACGATCGAGTCGGTCGGCTCGTTCCATTTGTGCGACATCCAGCCCTGCTTGGCCGAGCCGTAGATGGTCTTGTAGTCGAGCTGCTCCTCGGTGGCGTCGAGCGAGAACATCAGGTCGAAAACCTGTTCGTTGACCACTTCGGGACGGCAGTTGGGCTTATCGACCTTATTGATTACCACGATGGGTTTCTTGCCGAGCGAGAGGGCTTTCTGGAGGACGAAACGGGTCTGGGGCATCGTTCCTTCGAAAGCATCGACGAGCAGCAGCACGCCGTCGCACATGTTGAGCACACGCTCCACCTCGCCGCCGAAGTCGGCGTGGCCCGGGGTGTCTATAATGTTGATTTTACAGTCTTTGTAGATGACGGATACATTCTTCGAGAGGATCGTGATGCCGCGTTCGCGTTCCAGATCGTTGTTGTCGAGGATGAGTTCTCCGGAATTTTTGGCATTGTCGCGCAGCACGTGGCTCTGCATGATCATCTTATCGACCAGTGTGGTTTTGCCGTGATCGACGTGGGCGATAATGGCTATATTGCGAAGTTTTTGCATAAAGGGAATTTTAGGTTACAAAGGTAATGAAAATGAGAACAGAGTGTGATGGCCGTGTTCGTTTTTTATAGAATTCCTCTCGATTTTCTGCAAAAGGAGTGGATGTATCGGGGTGTCATGCTGCGGATTATGTCTCCCGGTCGCTTCTGTTTGCAGGGGCGGGCATATCGATTCCATCCTGTTTCGATGCGGGAGGCGTGGCAGGTCTGTTTCGTACGTTCGTTCCGGAACTCGAAATGCGGTTTCCCGCCTTTCGGTCCGAGCGACAGCCGGTCGGGAGCGTGTCAGACACAGCGAACCCGAACGCATCTGCGTTCGGGTTTGTTGTGTCTGACGTTGCGATTTATTTATACACGACTTCCGCCGCTTCGGGCTTTTCGAAAGCTCGCAAAAGCTGGTCCTGTCCTTCGTTCAGATAAATGGTTTTGAGCGATTCCATGGGGTTGCAGAAAAAGCCCCGAAGTTCCGGATTGTTACTTACGTCTATCGTTTCGAGCTGGTTCTCATAACACTTGAGAAGATACAGGGCGGGAAGATTCGACAAATCCAAACTTTGGAGATTGTTATTCTGACATTCTATTGCAGATAAATTAGGGACGTTCAAAAATTCCAATTTTTGAAGATTGCAGTTTGTGCATATTAATTGTGTTAATTCTGGACTGTTTAGATGCAAATTTGTTATTTCGATGTTAGAGCAATCTAACTCATGTAATATAGTGAGATTAGTTAAATCTAAATTTTGGATTTTATTATTCGATACGTGTAAATATTCGATCTCCTTGTTATTCGTCAAATCCAACTCCTGCAGTTGGTTGTCGTTGCAATAAAGCACATTCAACTTCGGACAGTTGCTTACGTCGAGGGCGGTGAGATTATTGCTTTCACAACGCAAAAGATCCAAGTCCGGGCACTGTAAATCCAAGTGGGTGATCTTATTTTGAGCGATATTAAGTGTTGTGAGCTTTGTACAGTTACTAAAATCGAGCGAAGAAAGATTGTTGAGTTCTAAATCAACTAAGTTCAATTCCGGACAATCGAGATAGAGTTCTGACATTTGACTTTGGCCTGCCATTAGGCTTTCCAACTTATGGTTGTTGCTGCAATCGAGAACGGATATTGTGGAAAAAGAATAAAATCCGTCTCCTCCGATTCTCAAATCTTTCAATTCCGGATTCGCAGATAAGTCCCATCTCTCAATTTCAAGAGAACAGGCATAACAATGTAGTTGCAAGAGATTCTTGTTTTGCGATATGTCCAGACTTTTCAGGTTATAATTCATCGAGCAATCGAGCGTATCGAGCAGTTTGTTGTTGCTTACATCGAGTTTGGTCAGATCGTTTCCCGACAAATTCAGGTAGTGTAGGTTCGTGCAGGCTTCTATACCGGTCGCATCGCACATATAGTCTTTTCCTCCAAATACTATATTTCCGGGGCAGTCGATTCGTACCACTAACGATGCTTCGTAGCGGGAGAGTTCTCCGTTACGGTCTAAATCGAAATACTTGAGCAGGTAAGAGCAGAGAAATTCGTCGGGGATCGTTACGGCTTCGCGCCCTTCCGGGCTGTCGGGGGTAAGCGGTCCATCCTGCGGAACGGGATCGTCTTTTGAACAGGCAGACATCAGGCCTGTAAATGCGAGCAATAACAGAGCTAATCTTTTCATGGTTCTGGGTGTAATTTAAGAAAGTTTGACATAAACGACGTCGGTTATGGCTCAAATATATATATCCAAATATTTATGAAATAAAATGACGGTTTGGATATAATTTTTTGCATCCTTATCGTTTCTCGATAAATTGTCGCTCCGCATACCTCCTCATGACCTCCTTTTTCGTATTGTTCGTCGGAATATGCTGCCATCGAAAAAGCGCCCCGAATAAATCTCGGGGCGCTTTTTTGATGCCGGTCCTGATGGCAGGGATTCGGGTTTACTTTGTGTTTTTTACACGTCGGGTGAGCGATGCGGCGTAGGCATCCCAATCCTCGATCTCGCGCCGTGCTACGCCCGATTCGATGGCTGCACGCGCCACGGCCGTGGCGACGACCGCGAGCAGACGCGGGTCGCTCGGTTTCGGAATCAGGTATTCGCGTCCGAACGAGAGCGACTTCAGACCGTATGTTTTCAGGACCTCCTGCGGCACCGGTTCCTTGGCCAGGCGTGCCAGTGCGTGGGTGACGGCCAGCTTCATTTCGTCATTGATCGTACTGGCATATACATCGAGCGCACCCCGGAAAAGGTACGGGAAAGCGAGCACGTTGTTTACCTGATTGGGATAGTCCGAACGGCCCGTTGCGAAGATGATGTCCGGACGGGATGCCATCGCCTCTTCGTAGGTGATCTCCGGCGTGGGGTTGGCCAGGGCCAGCACCAGCGGGTCGTGGGCCATCGTGCGGACCATTTCGGGCGTCAGGATACCTGGGGCTGAAACGCCGAGGAAGACGTCGGCACCTTGGAGGGCGTCGGCCAGCGTATCGACGTCTTCCCGGTCCGTGGCGAGTTGTTCCTTGACAGGATTCAGGTCTTCGCGGCGGGTCGAAACCACGCCTTTGCTGTCGCAGAGAACGAGATTTTCGCAATTCAGGCCGAGCTTCAGGAAAAGGCGGGCGATAGAAACCGCCGCAGCGCCTGCGCCGTTGATGACCACACGGGCGTCGGCGATGGACTTGCCCGCGATTTCGAGGCCGTTCAGCAGGGCCGCACCCGAGATGATGGCCGTGCCGTGCTGGTCGTCGTGCATAACGGGAATGTCGAGCGCTTCACGAAGCCGGGCTTCGATTTCGAAACATTCGGGAGCCTTGATGTCCTCGAGGTTGATACCGCCGAAGGTCGGAGCGATGGCCTTGACGGTTTCCACGAAACGGTCCGTGTCGGTCGCATCCACTTCGATATCGAAGGCATCGATGTCTGCGAATACCTTGAAAAGCATGCTTTTACCCTCCATGACCGGCTTGCCGGCCAAAGCCCCGATGTTGCCCAGTCCCAGGACTGCCGTGCCGTTGGTGATGACGGCGACCAGATTGCCTTTGCCCGTATATTTATAGGCGTCGAGCGGATTTTTCACGATTTCGAGGCACGGCTCCGCCACGCCGGGCGAGTAGGCCAGCGAAAAGTCGTGCTGCGAAGCGAGGGGTTTGGTGGGTACTACCGCTATTTTGCCGGATTGCCCTTCTGCATGGTAACGAAGGGCTTCTTCTCTCATATTTTTATTTTGCATTGTGTTTTATGGGTTTGATGAACTTATTTTTTTCGCAAGGATCGCGCCCGAGCCGGTATTCCGGTGAGAAAAACCGGAAAAGATCCGCCGGGGTCAGAGCCTGTTTACTGCGATCGGTTTTTTGTCGATGTAATTGGGATAGAGGAACAGCGGCATTCCGAGTGCCATACCTGCATGTACTTTTCCCTGTATGCCGATGGATTTCAAAAATTTGCATTTTTTGTCCTGTGCCAGTGCCGAAAGGACGAAGCCCGTGTAGATCTGGCTGACGCCGAGGCTTTCGGCCATCAGTGAACCGTTCTGGTAGGCAAGGTTGGCATCTGCGGCTCCGAAACGGTTCGCGTATGGAGTGTGAATGAGAAGCAGGGTTTTGGCTTCGCGCAGGATGAGGTCGTTGCCTTTGTCGTATTCGGCAATCAGCCGTTTGAAAGCAGGCAGGTAGTTATAAAATTCAGGCCGCAGACGTTTGAGTATGGGTTTGACGAGCGGGTTTTCCAATTTGCGGGCGATTCCCGCGAAAGTATCCAGCGTGAAACGGATGATCTTGTCCAGGATCGCGGGATCGGTGATGACCGTGAAACTCACTTCCTGGCGGTTGCTGGCCGTCGGAGCCCGGTGGGCGGCTTCGAGGATTCGGTCGATCGCTTCCTGCGGGACGGGACGGTCGGAGAGCGCTCGGTTCGAACGACGTGCCTTGCAGAGGAGCAGCACCTGTTCGGGCGAGGGCAGCCCGTTGCGGTCGATCGGATGGATTTTATCGGGAGAAAATGAACTGTGGCGGACCGAGCCGGTCGGGCAAACGGCCGCGCAATGTCCGCAGACGATGCAGGAGTCGATATTGCGCAGACCGATCGGGTCGCCGGGTTTGGCCTGAGTCATGATCCAGGCAGGGCAAACCTTGACGCATTTTCCGCATCGGATGCAGCTGGCGGTGTCGATATTGATTTGTACGTTCATAAATTTTGTCAGAGTATTGTGTGTTTATTGCCGATGTAGTCGATCATGGTTTGAACGACAGAGAAAAATTTTGGGAATTTGTACTGGAAAATCCGTTTCGGAATCTTATCTGCGGACCGGTGAATTACGGTCGGGGCCGTGTATTCTTTCGGAGCTGGATTGTGCGTTCGAGATACGGATTCGGGATATGACTTTACGGTGCGGGTATTTTAATACATATTGTGACGATATCTGTTGGTAGTTATAGCGGGTGTTTCGGTTTCCGGCGAGCCTTCATAAGAAAGTTATCATAAACAGCCCTTGGGACGGTGGATAATTTATCGACCGGATTTCCGTTTTTATGTCAGAACAGGGACTGTTCGCCATGGTCCGTCCGGGAGAATCCGAGATGTGCATAGGCCGTTTCGGTCGCTTCCCGGCCGCGTGGCGTTCGTTTGAGGAACCCTTCTTTGATCAGGAACGGCTCGTAAACCTCTTCGATAGTCCCGGCATCTTCGCTGACTGCCGTAGCGATGGTGTTCAGTCCGACGGGGCCGCCGCCGAATTTTTCAATAATCGTCAAGAGTATTTTGTTATCCATCTGGTCGAGTCCCCGGGAGTCGATATTCAGGGCCGTCAGGGCGATCCGCGTGATGTCGAGGTCGATATGACCTTCGCCTTTGACCATGGCGAAGTCACGCACACGGCGCAGCAGGGCATTGGCGATGCGCGGCGTTCCGCGTGAACGGAGGGCTATTTCCAACGCCGCATCGCTGTCGATCGAAACGTCGAGAATGCGGGCCGAGCGGTTTACGATACCTTTCAGAACCGAAGAATCGTAGTATTCTAGGTGGCATTGGATGCCGAACCGGGCCCGCAGCGGCGATGTCAGCAGGCCGCTGCGCGTCGTCGCGCCGATCAAAGTAAAGGGAGCCAGTTCGATCTGTATCGAACGTGCGGAAGGACCCTTGTCCAGTACGATGTCGATCTTGTAGTCTTCCATCGCGGAGTAAAGGTACTCCTCGACGAGAGGACTTAAACGGTGTATTTCGTCGATGAAAAGTACGTCGCCGGGGTTGAGGTTGGTCAGAAGTCCCGCCAGGTCGCCCGGTTTGTCGAGCACCGGCCCGGATGTGACTTTCAATTGTGCATGCATTTCATTGGCGATGATGTTCGCCAACGTGGTTTTACCCAGTCCCGGAGGACCGTGCAGCAGCACGTGGTCGAGCGAATCGCCTCGCATCAGAGCCGCCTGGATGAAAATCCGGAGGTTATCCACGATCTTCTCCTGCCCGGCGAAGTTGTCCAGTTCGCGGGGGCGGATCTGATTTTCGAACTCCAGGTCGCTTTCGATGTTCCGGATGTTTTTTTCGGTGCTCATAGTCCATTCTGTTTCGGGCAAAGATAATGCAGCGGGTGGAATTTGTTCCCCATTACCGCTGCTATAGTGAAAGGTGTATAGGCAATCGTGCGGGCTTGCACGCAAAGATTGCCGAACCGCCTCCTATCCTCTGCAAAGATACGAATAAGCCGCGTGCAAAAGCAAATTTATTTGCATTTTGCCCAGACGAAGTATTTTAGACGAAGTCAAAGATACGAAAATCTCCCCGATAACTTGCGTTTGACGAAGACTTTATTCATTGATTCCGAACAGACAAGCCCGACACAGGCCCCGGGACTAAAGACCGAACAACAGCTCCGGTATAAATTAAAGAATAAAACGGCAAAAACAGCCGGGTTTCGACAAGACGACAAGCGCGGAGCAAGAGGGTAACCGATTACAATCTTGTCAGGTACGCAACCGATGCGCCGATAAAAAATCATACTCACCCTTTCGCATTCCGAGAAAGAGTTCCGCAGCGCCACAGGAGCCGATAATTTCAGCAAGAGTGCGCAGCAGCACCTACAGCAGGCGCAACAACCGCCCGCCAAAAGCAAACCGCACAACGACGATGGAAGCGGCAAGACCGACGAAGGCCGGAATCCGACGGATTCCGGCCTTCGTCGCATAATACGATCAAATCAGACGATATTGCACGAACACAACGGATAGCTCTCCCGCTTGAGGAACTCCTCCGAAACCACGATCCGAACAGCTCGGTGCAATACGGAAAACTCCAACGGAGACTCCCCCAACAATTCGCCATCGACCTCGACGCTGATCTCCGGCGAAGATTCGATGCGGATACGGCTGCCCCTCTCCTGCAGGATATGCCGAATCCGGTAAATCCCGCCGTTGAACAGATAACGGAAGCGGAACAGGATATGCCAGAAATGGACGGGACGGATCAGCGACACGTCCAGCAGTCCGTCGTCGGCCACCGCCTCGGGCAACTGCTGCATACCGCCGCCGTTGTATTTGCAGACACCGATGGCGATGCTCATCAACAGGTTGTTGTAAACCAGCCGGTCGTCGATCCAAACCTTCACGCCCGTCGATTTGTAGCTGAAGAACGAACGGATCATGCACCACGTATAGAGCCACTTGTTGCGGTGTCCTTTCTTCTTGAGATGGGCGTATTTCTTGACTACCATCGCATCGAACCCCATACCGGCCACATTAGCCATATAACGGTGCTGACGGTAGTGAGCCTCTTCGTAAGAAACGACTCCGACATCCTGTAAAAACGAATGTCCCTCCTTGATAGCGCGGATCGCATCCTGATAGCGATTCGGCACGCCGAACGTGCGGATCCAGTCGTTCCCCGCTCCCACGGCGACAACAGCCAGCAGCACCTCACGGGGATCGACCGTCTGCTGAATAAAAAGACCGTTCACGACCTCGTGCAGCGTACCGTCGCCCCCTACGGCGATAATGCGGCGGAATCCCTGCTTCACGGCCGACACGGTCAGTTCCGTCGCATGGAACTTATGTTCGGTGAAGACCGGTTCGGTCTGGATTCCGGCATCCCGCAGGAGCTTGGAGATCAGGGGAAAATGGTCAAGCCCGCGGCCACCTCCGGCCACGGGATTGACAATGACGAACCAACGCCGACCACCGCCGGGCAAGGACATCTCCTCCAAAACGACTTATTTTAGGGGAGCGTTCTTCAGCGTATCGACCAGGAATTCATAGAACTTGCCGACGGAGGCGATGTTCACCTTTTCGTCCGGAGAGTGGGGATAGCAAATGGTCGGGCCGAAAGAAATCATATCGAGCTTGGGGTAATTCGTACCGATGATGCCGCACTCCAGACCGGCGTGAATGGCCGTAACCGCAGGTTCCTTGCCGAAAAGGGCTTTGTAGGAAGCTTTCATCGCGGCCAGAATCGGCGAATCCAGATTGGGTTTCCAACCGTTGTAGGCACCCGTGAGTTCCACCTTGGCGCCGGCCAGCTCGAACACGGCGGAGATCGCCTCGCCCAGCTCCTCCTTCTCGGAGTTCACCGAACTGCGGAGCAGACACTGCAACTTCACCGTCTTGCCGTCGGACACCACGCGGGCCAGGTTGCTCGACGTCTGCACCAGTCCGGGCATCGACACCGACATCTTCTGCACCCCGTTCGGGCAGCCTACGACCGCACGGATCAGATTCTCCGCCACCTCCTTGGCGATCATCGTTTCAGGGGCTTCGGTTTCGGTCAGTTTGATGGAAACAGCGTCCTCGATCCCGGCGAACTCGGCCTTCACGACCTTTTCATACGCTTTCAGCTCTTTGGTCAGCTGCTCGAGATCCTTGGTGCGGACCATCAGCGTAGCGGTCGCCTCGCGCGGAATCGCATTGCGCAGACCGCCGCCGTCCACCGAGCAAAGCAGGATGTCCATCGACTTCTTCTGCTCACGGATGAAACGGAACAGCAATTTGTTGGCATTGGCACGCTGTTCGACAATCTGGATACCGGAGTGCCCACCCTTAAGACCTTTGACAACCAGCTTCACGGCCCGGTAATTCCGTGCCGGAGTCGGCTCCGCCTTATACTTGAACGTGATGTTGGCATCCACGCCGCCGGCGCAGCCTACATACAACTCGCCCTCCTCCTCGGAATCGAGGTTAAGCAGGATGTCACCGTGCAGCACCCCTTTCTTCAGGCCGAACGCACCGTCCATACCCGTCTCCTCGGTCGCTGTGAAAAGCGCTTCGAGAGGACCGTGTTCGAGCGTATCGTCCTCCAGGACGGCAAGAATAGCCGCCGCACCGATACCGTTGTCCGCACCGAGCGTCGTACCGTTGGCCGTCACCCATTCGCCGTCGATATACGCCTCGATCGGGTCCTTGGTAAAGTCGAACTTCTTATCGTTGTTCTTCTGAGGAACCATATCCAGATGCGCCTGCAGAACGATACCTTTGCGGTTCTCCATCCCTTTGGAGGCAGGCTTGCGGACATAGACATTGTGGGCCGCATCCTCCTTGCACTCCAGGCCGAGACTCTTGGCCACGCCGATCACGTACGCACGGATCTTCTCCTCGTGAGAGGAAGGACGGGGTATTTTAGCGATTTCTGCAAAATGCTTCCAAACCAACGCGGGTTTCAAAGCGGTCAAATTCTTATCCATAGTAGTTCTATTTTAATTGGTTATCGTTTCTATTTTCCATTTTCCGGAGCAGGTGCCGCTTCGACGGCAGCGCTGCGGTCGAAAGCCTCGACGATCTGTTTGACGAGCGGATGCCGCACGATGTCGCGGCGGTCGAACTCCACGATGCCGATCCCCTCGACACCGCGCAAAATCTCCATCGCCCGCGTCAATCCGCTGTCGGAACGACGGGGCAGGTCGATCTGCGTCACGTCGCCCGTGACGATGAATTTGGCATTGCGTCCCATGCGCGTAAGGAACATCTTGATCTGCGGCAGGGTCGTATTCTGCGCCTCGTCCAGAATGACGAAGGCGTTGTCCAGCGTGCGGCCGCGCATGTAGGCCAGCGGCGCGATCTGCACCGTGCCCTCCTCCAGATACTTCGCCAGCTTGGCAGGCGGAATCATGTCGTTCAGCGCATCGTACAGCGGCTGCAGGTAGGGGTCCAGCTTCTCCTTCATGTCGCCGGGCAGGAAACCCAGCTTCTCGCCCGCTTCGACCGCCGGGCGCGTGAGGATGATGCGCCGCACCTGCCGCTCCTTCAGCGCGCGGACGGCCAGCGCGATGGCCGTATAGGTCTTGCCCGAACCTGCGGGGCCGATGGCCAGCAGCAGGTCGTTGCGGTCGTAGGACTGCACCAGCTTGAGCTGATTGACCGTGCGGGCCCGGACGATCGTGCCGTTGTTGCCATAGACGATCACGTCCTTATCGACGGGAGCGTCGTGTTCGATCACCCCGGTCGAAAAAGCCTGTTGTACCGACTCTTTGGAGATATAGCCGTATTTGAGGTAGTAAGCGATCAATCCGTCCAGTCGTTTCCGAAACCGTTCGGAATCGCTTCGGGGGCCGAGCACCGTGAGCGCAGATCCGCGAGCGATGATTTTGAGGTTGGGATGCAGCTCCTGCATCTGTTCGAGGTAAATATTCTGGGGGCCGTACAGCTCCCGGGGATCCACCCCCTCGATGTCGATCTTCTTATCTTCGGAATCCATCATAAGCTAAAAAACAAATCCTACGCTCAATGCCAGGGAGTAAGAGCGCATGTTGAACCCGACCGCCTCTTCGGTGGGATAATAACACTTTTTCGAATCGAACTGCCCGTTGTAACGGAAGTCGATCAGTGTATGTCCGAAATTCAACCCCAGGCCCAACATATAGGAAACCGTCGGGCGCATACTGCCGAAGAACATCTCGTTGTTGCCCTCGGCATACTTGCAATCGTTCATCACCGTAAAGACGGGACCGACGTTGATCCGCAGCATCGGAAGCGCCCGAAGCGAGAAGATGAGGGGAATATCGATCGAATTGGTTTTGATTTTCAGAGTTCCGTAGTCGGCATGGCTCAACTTGATCGACTGCCGCACGTAAAGCACCTCGGGACCGATGGTGAAATAGCGGAATTTCAAGCCGATCTGGAGTCCGGCCTGCCAACCGAGCCGGTTATCTATACCGAAATCCGGACCGGAAGTCGAAAAATGGGGAAAGTTGAGTCCGGCCAGTACGCCCCACTCCACTCCCTTGATCGCCGATCCGCTGCGGCTGCTGCGTCCATAATCGTCGTATCTGCGGGACTGACCCGAAGAAGGGAGAGTCAAAATACTCAACAACAACGCTATAATCAGGAATTTACAGTTTTTCATAACTCTATTTCTTGGTATCGGATTTCAATACGGCAGCGGCCCAGAGCAGGTAGCAGACACAAGCCGTCACCCAGATCAAGCCCGCCTGGGGATGACCGAAGCCGCGGATCAGCGCGCCGCAGATCGGGCCCGAAAGGGCGCCGGCGGAAATGGCCAGGATCATCAGTCCGGCGACTTCGTTCGAACGGCCCGGAGCACTCTTGGTCGCCACGGCATAAAACGTGGCGAAAACGCAGGCCATCGTGAAGCCGAGGATGCCAACCAACGCATAAACGACCGCTTCGGAGCGCACCGCGAAAAGGGCGATGCAAAGCGCCAATGCCAGCAGCATATTCCAGCGCAGGTATTTGACATCGACGACACGGATCAACACCCAGGCACCGACGAGCGTACCCACGATGCGCAAAGCGTAAAATCCGGTGGTCGTAAGAATCGAATCGGGATTGTCGATCAACCGCACCGAAACGAAGCCGATACCGACATCCGCAGCGATGAAGCAGGCCACGCCCAGCGTACAGAGCAGCACGGCGCGGTTACGCAACAGACGGAAACACTCGGCCATACCGACCGCACGGGACGATTGCGCCGGTTCTGCGACCGCAGTCACCTGTAACCAGACGGCCCCGACGAGCGTAAGCCCCGCATAAATCGGCAACAACAGACGCCAGTCGCCGAAAAGCGAAACCAGCCCCGTGATGATCGGGGCGAGCAGCAACAGAGCCGTATTGCGGAAGATCTGTCCGACGGTCAGGTAGCTGGTCATCCGCTCCTCGGGCACGATGGTCGCCAGCAGCGGATTGACCGCCACCTGTATAGCGGTATTGCCGATGCCCAGCAGACCGAAGCCGATGAAATACCAACTCAAGGCACTGCCGACGCCCGCAGCATAGGGCACGAGCAACCCGGCGATGGTAAAGGCATAACCGATCATTGCCGTTCTCTTGCGGCCGATGCGGTTCATCAGCGCCGCGACAGGCGTGGAAAGAAGCAGGAACCAAAGGAAAACCATCGACGGCAGAAAACTCACGGCACTCTGCTGGCTCTCGGCAAATTCACCGCTGATGATGTTGGTCACCGGAGCCACGATATCGCAGAAGCCCATGATAAAGAACCCCATCAGCACAGGTGCCAGCAATCGTTTGTCCACTCTCCTTTCCGTCATAGCACGTCCTTCAACATTCATTATTTGGTCAAAGTTAAGTTTTTTTCTCGGAATACACAGAGAAAACCGTGCATTTTTTTATCCGGAATCCCTGTTTTTCGGCAAAAAAAGCATTGCTATTCCCCATTTTTTAATATCTTTGACATAGTCTTAGATAGGATGCGCCTCGGGAAACCGGGAACAAGGTCCCGTTTTCTCTCGGCTTTCACTATCTTTGTTTCCGTTAAATTTTCATGCAGCCAGGTCGCTCCCGACAAAACGAATGCCGTCCCGGTCGGAATACGATCAGCCCGCACGAAAACAACTTCAAGCCAATAGCCCGCCGGGCCTTACGGATTTTTCCGACAGGCGGGCACTTTGAGAAATATTACCCGATCGGCCCCCGCTCCGGCGAACACGAATATGTCCCGGTTCGCAGACGGTCCCGATCAGTTAACCCTAATTCCGATTCCGCATGATGCTTCTATTCGACGGCATAACCCTCCCGCTCGAGGATCCGATTCTCAAATTCCTGCTGATTCTGGTCATCATCCTCGCCGCTCCCCTGCTGCTCAACAAGCTGAAGATTCCCTACCTGCTGGGACTTATCATCGCCGGTGCGGTGATCGGACCGCACGGCCTCAACCTGGTGTTACGCGACAGCAGCATCATCCTCTCCGGTACGGCCGGACTGCTCTACATCATGTTCCTCTCCGGCCTGGATATGGACATGTCGGATTTCCGCAAGAACGGCACCCGAAGCCTCGTATTCGGACTCTATACGTTCTGTGTTCCGCTCCTGCTCGGTATTCTGGCGGGATATTACATCCTGGGATTTTCGATCTACTCCTCGATCCTGCTGGCCGGACTCTTCGCCTCGCAGACCCTGATCGCCTACCCCATCGTCAGCAAACTGGGCATCGCCCGCGACAAGGCCGTCACGATCGCCGTCGGCGGCACGGTCATCACCGACACGCTCGCCCTGCTGCTGCTCACGGTCATCGTCGGGATGGCCACGGGCAATGTCGACGAAACATTCTGGTGGAGGCTCAGCGCCTCGGTACTGCTCTCGATCGGCATCATCCTGTTCCTGTTCCCGCTGCTGGCGCACTGGTTTTTCAAACATTGCAGCGACAGCGTATCGCAGTATATCTTCGTGCTGGCGATGGTATTCCTGGGAGCCTATCTCGCGCACATGGCCGGGCTGGAGCCGATCATCGGTGCATTCCTCTCGGGGTTGGCCCTCAACCGCCAGATCCCCCGCACCTCGCCCCTGATGAACCGGATCGAATTCGTGGGAAACGCCATCTTCATCCCCTTCTTCCTGATCGGCGTGGGCATGCTCATCGACTACCGGGCGTTCTTCCGCGACTGGGAAAGCAT
>OHDA01000823.1_pt1 | contig 13633 bp, 11 predicted proteins | sample 1566881 | NCBI WGS metagenome assembly OHDA01 (sample SAMEA3879585, study PRJEB24766) | human gut metagenome | biome: human-associated habitat; feature: feces | place: USA | collected 1985/1987
CACCCCATTTCCTGATATCCTATTTTAATTTTTTCATCAAATCCACCGCTTCTTCCACAATTTGCGTGTTCCCCTTCCGGATTTCTTCCACAACGCAGGTTTCCAAGTGATCGTGGAGGATTAGGTAGCCAAAGCTCTGCAAGGCGCTTTCCACCGCCGCCACCTGTGTAAGGATATCGCCGCAGTAGCGGTTCCCCTCCACCATATTTTTAATCCCGTTGAGCTGGCCGATCATCCGGTTCAGCCGGTTTTGAAGCAGGCGAACCGCCTTTTCGTCACGCGGGCTGTTTTTATAGCGTGGGCAACACTTCTCACATCCTATTTCGACATCAACCTTCTCTTGATTGGAATCCACCAAGCATTCCTCCTTCCCCAAATACCCATAGTGGGTATTTGTTTATTTATAAAATATACCTCCCTAGGGTATTTGTCAATCCTGATGCAAAAAAGAAAACTTCAAAAGCCTGCAAATGCAATTCGCTCGGCAGGCAAAAATAAAAATCGCAACTTCCCGGAATGGGAAGCTGCGAAAACGATTCATACTTTATTTATCTCATTACTGCCGCTTTGTCACCTGCACCTTGCAGGTATAGGTTCCCATATGCTCAACCGTAATGGTGACGACAGCCTCGCCGCTTGCGCCTTTCGTGCGCAGCCAGAAGGCGCGGTCGCCGCCGATGAGGGCAAAGCTCTTGGGGCCGATCACCTCTGCGGGGCCCTCCACATGGACGGTCACGGCGTTGCTCGCAAAGGGCAGGCGGTTGCCATTCTGATCAACGGCCGTCAGCGCAACGCGGGTCACATCATAGGTATCCGCCTCCACAAGCTCCGGATTATCTACGCGGACGTCGAGCTTTGTCTCAGCCACCGCCGTTTTGACGGCTGTTTTAACAAGCTGCCCGTCCTTATAGCCCTCAAAGCGGTAAGAAACTTGCTCGTCGCCCCAACCGCCGATGTATTTTTCAACAAGGGAGACCATATCGCCAATCTTCATGCCGCTCGTGACGATGCCAAGGCCCGCCATCAGGAAATATTTCTTCGGCATCGAGAACGCGTATTTTGAGCCGGCCACCAGCGCGGGCTTGAGGAATTTAGCCGCGGTCTCGTTGAGATGCTCCTTTTCGGTGAGCGCGTCGCCGATGAAATCATCCGTGAAAACCGGCGGATGCGGCAGGTGTGGGAAAGCCTTTTTGTTCGGGTAAGCCGTGCTCACATATACGCCGTTTTTATAGAGCTTGATATAGTCGCAGTTGGTAAAGGCGTAAACCTGCCCAAGCTGGCTGCCCGGATGCTCGCCGATATCCATGGAGGAGGAAATTTCCATCACTGGCGTATCGTCCTGCTGGGAGGCATAGAGCGCGGCGGCAAGCTTCGGCACGCGGAACATATCCGTCACGCCGTGGTAGCAGATGCGGTCGCCGCTGCCGAACTCGCGGTGGGTGTTGTAATCGGCCATGCACCAGCCAAGGGCACCGGCCACGCCCTGCTGGGCAATGGCATCGTTGAGGACGGCGGCGTGGCGCAGGGCCTGTGCCAGCCGGTGCGGCTCATCGTCAAAGGCTTTGGCCGGGAACTGCTGGCCCCCGAACTCGCTGATGAGGTAACCCTTGCGCAGGTCAGGCGTAACGGCAGACCGGGGCTCGCAGCCCGGGCCGCGGCCGGAGTAGGAGTAATCGTTGTAGGCGTAAACGTCCTCGAGCAGCTGGCTCTTGCGGGCGATCCGCACGCCGCCGGTGGGGCGGGTGGGGTCCAGCCGATGGACGGCCTCGTTGGTGCGCTTGTAAAAGGCCTCGTTGTCGGAACTGCCGTTCACCCGCACGCCCCACAGGAACACGCTGGGGTGATTGCGGCACTGGCAGACCATCTCGCGGCAGTTCTGCAATGCCTGGGCCTGCCAGGCTTCATCCCCGATGTGCTGCCAGCCGGGCATCTCCACGAACACCAGCAGGCCCAGCTCATCGCAGGCATCCAGAAAAGCCGGGCTCTGGGGGTAGTGGCTGGTGCGCACTGCATTGCAGCCCAGCTGCTTTTTCAACAATTGGGCATCCAGCTGTTGAATGCTGTCCGGCATGGCATAGCCCTGATAGGCGTAGCTCTGATGCCGGTTCAGCCCCCGCAGCTCCACCCGCTGGCCGTTCAGATAAAAGCCCCCGGCCACGAACTGGATGGTGCGGAAGCCGAACCGGGTGCTCTTTTCGTCCAGCACCCGGTCGGGCAGGCCGCTGGTGCCGGGCCGGATGAGCCGGACGGTCAGGGTGTAGAGGGTGGGATGCTCGATGCTCCACGGATGGACGCTGTTCAGTGCGCCGGTGATGGGCAGCGACAGCTCGCCGGTGTAGAACGCCCGGCTGCCCGAGGGGCTGCGGATCTCGGCCTGTAACGTGCAGCCCACCGTCTCGCCCACGGTGGCCGTGTAGATGCGGAAACCACCCTCGGCCTTCGTCTCGATGAAGATGTCCCGCAGGTAGGCGGGCTCTTTCACGTCGAGGCAGACGGCGCGGCAGATGCCGCCGTAGGTCAGAAAGTCCATCTGCCCGCCGAAGGGCGGGATGTTCAGATCTTCGCGGCTGTCGCAGCGCACAGCCACCACGTTCTTCTGCCCCAGACGCAGCGCACCGGTCAGGTCTACCGTAAAGGCGGTGTAGCCGCAGCCGTGGTGGAACATCCGCCGCCCGTTGCAGAACACAGTGGCATCGTGTGCCACTGCCCCGAAAGTAAGCAGCACGGTGCGGCCCAGCCACTCTTTGGGCGCAAAAAACTCCCGCCGGTAGCCGCACAGGCGCTGGTAGTCGTTCTCATTGCAGTAATTATAAGGCAGGGGTTTGACCGTGTGCGGCAGCCGCACCGGGGTAAGGGAAAGCTCCGGGCACTCCGGGCGCACCAGCGCCGGGTCGAATGTGGGGGTGAACAGCCAGCCCTCGTTCCAATCGTAGTGTTCCATAGCAGGATCTCCGTCTGAGTGATATGCTTATAGAGGTATGGTATCACAAAGTTATGAACGAAAAAAGCATTCGCGCCCCTTTTGTGCCGGAACAGCAGAAATTTTGCAGTGCGCGGAAGCCGCCAGTGGCAGGTTGCCCAAGAAATGCTTGGAAAAATTGTACAAAATCGCCCATAGAAATGGAGCCCCGGAACGCCAGCGGCGTTCCGGGGCTCTGAAATCATTTTCACGAGAGGGGCTGTATGTGAAAAAATGGATTGGGAAACTCTGTGGAGTTTCCCAATCCATAAATTTAAAATAATTCTTCCGCTGAAGATGCGCAGAGCAACGCGGAGCGCATAACAAATCTTTTATCTCAGCGGATAAAGCTGGTCATGGGGCGGGGCGGGTTCTGCGGGTGGTCGATGCCTGCAGCCTTACCGGCTTCGATGCAGCGCAGCAGCCATGCCATGTTGCGGCCCAGTTCCTGCATCACGGCGCAGCCCTCGGCGTCCTGCAGCACCTGCTCGGGGTTGGAGCCATGCACCATCGCCCAGTAGGAGCCGTTGACCAGCGGCATATGGAAGAACTGGGGGTATTTGACCAGCTGGTCAAGAGTGGAGGTGGTACCGGCGCGGCGGGCAGAGCAGCAGATGGCGGCGGGCTTGTAGGCCAGATACTTGCCGCCCGCGTAGGCCAGACGGTCCATAAAGCTGGCCATGTTGCCCGCAGCGGAGGCGTAGTGCACCGGGCTGCCGAACACGAAGGCGTCGGCGGTCTTGGCCTTCTCAATGGCTTCGTTGACGACGCCGCCGAACACGCACCCGTTGCCGCTGCGGCAGCCGCCGCAGCCGATGCAGCCGCCCACGGGCTGACCGCCGATGTGCAGGATCTCGGTTTCAATGCCCTGTGCCTTCAGCTCCCCGGCAATGAGGGAAAGGGCGGTGTAGGTGCAGCCCTTCTCGTGGGGGCTGCCGTTGATGAGCAGAACTTTCATGCTGTATACTCTCCTTTGCTGAAATGCGCCGTAAAATGCGCAATATTGCTGCTATGATTGTAGCACAAAGCCGCCCGCAGCGCAATGCGGGCTCTTGACAATGCTATGCAGTTGGGAGATAATAAAGGATACGAAAGAGTTCAAACTGGCTGCCGCGGGGGCGGCAGCTACGGCAAGGAGGTAACATCATGCGCGTGATCGCAGGAGAAGCCCGGGGCCGCAGGCTGGAAGCACTGCCCGGCACCGATGTCACCCGCCCCACCCTCTCGCAGGTGAAGGAGGCGATGTTCAGCATCGTACAGTTCGACCTGCCCGGGGCACGGGTGCTGGATCTGTATGCCGGCAGCGGCCAGCTGGGCATCGAGGCGCTCAGCCGGGGTGCGGCCCGGTGCGTCTTTCTGGACGAAAGCCGGGAGGCCGTAAGCATCGTGATGCGCAACTGCAAGGCCTGCGGCGTGTTCGACCGCAGCCGGGTGAATATCGGCGAGGCTGCGCGGTTTTTATCGGCCTGCCGGGAGCAGTTCGATCTGGTGCTGCTGGACCCGCCCTTCCGCGGCGGCACGCTGGAAAAGATCCTGCCCGCCGTGGAAAAGTGCGTCGCTCCGGGCGGCATCGTGCTGTGCGAGAGCGAAACAGGCATCGTGCTGCCCGCGCAGGCGGGCAGTCTGACCCTGCAAAAACAGTATAAATACGGCAAGGTGCTGCTGTGGAAGTACACAAAGCCCATGCAGCCCGCCGCTGAGCAGGAGGGAGAAGCCTTATGAACGTGAACGAGCTTTTGGATACCATTGAGGATGCACTGGAAGAGAGCGCAAATGTGCCCCTTTCCGGCGGCAAGCGCATCGTGGATGTGGAGCAGATCCGGGATTATCTGGACGAGATCCGCCAGAACCTGCCTGTGGAGCTGCGGCAGGCCCAGTCCATTGTCAGCGACCGTGCCCAGCTCATCGAATCGGCCAACGCACAGGCGCAGGCCATTGTAAAAAAGGCCGAGGAGCGCGCCCGTGTGCTGGTGAGCGAGGCCGAGATCGTCAAGGCGGCCCAGCAGCGCGCCGGGGAGATCGTCTCCGCCGCCCAGACCGAGGCCCGCACTGTCCGCCAGACTGTGACCGACTACTGTGATAATATGCTCAAGACCACGGAAGAGACGATGGCGGAGAACGCCGCACAGGTCAAAAATGTCCGTGCAAACCTGCGCCAGAGCCCCCGGAAACAGCTCTGATGCGGGAATGTGAAATTTCCCGGTGAGAGCTTCCGGCCCCTGCAAGCAAAAACGACGGCTTGCAGGGGCTTTTTTTGGTACATTTTGAGAGAAAAAACAAAAGGGAAACTCTTGCAATCAGGGGCCTGTTTTGTTACAATAAAATTGTATCCTCAAGGCTGACCGGGCCACAAACTCCCGGCAGGCCGCAGGCCGCTTTCCCGGGCAGCAGCTCCGGGCAGAAAAGGGCGGCAGATGCAGGATCTTATCTGAGTTTTGAAAGGAGGCTGGGAACATGGACACAGAAAAAACAGCACAGCCCTTTGACCCGGCCTCGTTTGAGCATGTCCCGGTGCTGCTGAACGAGTGCCTGGACGGCCTGAAGATCGACCCGGCGGGCACCTATCTGGACGGCACGGCGGGCGGCGCGGGGCACTCCCGCCAGATCGCCCTGCGGCTGAACGGCGAGCAGGGCGGCAGGCTCATCTCGCTGGATCAGGACCCCGATGCCGTGCAGACGGCCCGGGCCCGGCTGGCGGGCCTGCCTGCCACCGTGGTGCAGATCAACTTCCGCTATGCCGGACAAGCTCTGGAGCAGCTGGGCATTGAAACGATCAACGGCGCGCTGCTCGATCTGGGCGTGTCCAGCCATCAGCTGGATGACGCGGCCCGGGGCTTTTCCTACCGGGCAGATGCCCCGCTGGACATGCGGATGAGCCAGGAGGGTGAGACGGCCGCTGATCTCGTGAACAGCGAGAGCCGGGAGGAGCTGGCCCGCATCCTGCGGGATTACGGCGAGGAGCCCTTCGCCTGGCAGATCGCGGGCAGGATCGTGGAAGCCCGGGAGACTGCCCCCATTGAAACGACATTGCAGCTGGCGGATATCGTGGCCAGCGCCATGCCCCCGGCGGAGCGCCGGAAGAACAAAAACCCCTCCCGCCGCACCTTCCAGGCACTGCGCATTGCGGTAAACCATGAGCTGGACGCACTGGAAGAGGGGCTGGACACCATTTTTGCGCATCTCGCACCGGGTGGAAGACTTTGCGTGATCACTTTCCACTCGCTGGAGGACCGGCTGGTCAAAAACAAGTTCCGCCGCTGGTCCACCGCCTGCACCTGCCCGCCGGAGTTCCCGGTGTGCGTCTGCGGCGGCAAAGCCAAGGCAAAGCTGATCACACGCAAACCCATTGAAGCCAACACGCAGGAGCTGGAAGAGAACCGGCGCAGCCGCTCGGCCCACCTGCGGGTTTTGGAAAAGATCTGAGGGCGGCACAGCCCCGGAGATGTGAGGAGGAGATCACCATGGGTCAGGCAGCATACGATATGACAGAGGTTCGGCGCAGAAGAGCGCCGCAGGCACAGCCCAAAGTCCCGCTGCGGGTAGAAAAGGGCGGCAAAAAGCGGCTGAACCCCGTGCGGGCCGCCATGCAGCACGCGCTGCAGCTGGTGGGCGCGGCTTTGCTGGTGGGCTTTGCGGTGAGCCTGCTGTGGAGCGAGGCGCAGCTGGTGGAGCTGAATTCTCAGATCCAGAGCGCTAAGGCAGAGCTTGTGAGCGAGCAGAGCCAGTATACATACTACAACAGTGCCCTGAACAGCCGCACCAACATCACAAGTGTTGAGGAGACCGCCACACGCCTGGGGCTGATGAAGATCGACCAGAGCCAGATCACCTACATCCGGCTGGATGAGGGCAGCGTTCTGGTGCGCAAGGCATCCGCTGTGCGGCAGTGGTCGGATCTGCTCCACGATGGGGCAATGACCATTCTTGCCTCTGTCAGAACGGCAAAATAAACCAAACAACGAAAAGCGTGCGGCAGCGCACGCTTTTTCGGTTTTCTTCGGGAGTACGCAATGCAAACACCATCCTCCAATCCCAAAAAGAACAGTGCCCGCCGCCGCAGTGCGGACCCGCACGCACGGCTCAGTGCCCGGCTGCGTCATATCAGCTTTGGTGCCGCCGTGCTTCTTGTGGTGGTCGCCGCGCTGACCGTGATCTACAGCCTGTACAAGATCCAGATCCGCGACGGTGCCACCTACCGCCAGTACGCCGCCGAGCAGCAGCTGCTGGACAGCACCATTCAGGCCACCCGCGGTGAGATCTACGACACCAGCGGCATCACGTTGGCATCCACCAGCGTGGTCTGGACCATCTGGGCCGACCCTTCTTACAGCACGGCCCTGTATACCACCACCACCGATCAGGACACCAAGGCGGAGACCCGCACCATCGATGAGGCCGCCATGAAGGAGGTCTGCACCCAGATCACCCTGCGCCTGCTTTCGGGCGACGGCGAGAGTCTGGACAGCGTGGACACCACTTCGGCAGAGTACCAGACCCAGTATCAGGCGGTCTGCGATGCCCTCTCCCAAAACGAAAGCTCCTATCAGGTGCTGGCCACCAAGGTCAACAACGCCATCAAGCTCTCCATTGAGGAGTACGTCAAGACCTACAACAAGGCCCACAGCAAGAGCGGAAAATCCGCCGGTGCGCTGGAAAAGATCCTGACCAAGCTGGGTCTGGGCCAGCAGGAGAGCGACGACGGTACCCCCACTGTCCGCAAGGGACGGGTGTCGGTGTCGGCCTCCAAGGGCTTCCAGCGGGATTACCCCTACGGCCGCTTTGCCGCCGCCGTGCTGGGCTTCTGCAATGCGGATGGTCAGGGCGTGTACGGTCTGGAAAACTCCTATGAGTCCACGCTGGCCGGTGTGAATGGCCGCACCATCACCCTGCGCAATGCCTACGGCAACGCCATTGCCGATGAAAACGCCACCACCTACGCTGCCAAGGACGGCTCCAATCTGGTGCTCTCGCTGGATGTGAACATTCAGGAGGTGGTGGAGCGCTACCTGAACGAGGCCGTGGCGGCCAACACCGTTGAGAACCGCGGCTGCGCCATTGTGATGAATGTCAAGACCGGTGCCATCCTTGCCATGGCCTCCAAGCCGGACTTTGACCCCAATGACCCACAGGATTTCAGCGCCAATCTGGCCTATCTGACGGAGCAGGTGCAGGCCGAGCCGGAGCTGTACACCATCTACAAAAAAGACGAGAACGGCAACTACCTGCGAGACGAGAACGGCCAGAAGATCGCGGATGAGGAGGCCGACTACACCGGCACCTACCGGGATATCCAGTGGAAGAACAAGACCATCACCGAGCTGTACTACCCCGGAAGCGTGTTCAAGGTCATCACCGCCGCCATGGGTGTGGACAGCGGCAAGGCGACCTATTACACCACCCTGAACTGCTCCGGCGCGTACAGCGTGGCAAAGCAGACCTACCACTGCGCCGGCAGAAAGTCGCACGGTGCCCAGAATCTGGCCGAGGCCCTGCGCAACAGCTGCAACATCTACTTCATCCAGCTGGGTCAGCGCGTGGGTTCCAGCCTGTTCTATGATTACTTCGATGCCTTCGGATTCACCGAGCGCACCGGTGTGGACCTGCCCAATGAGACCAGCTTCATGCAGTATTACAGCAAGAGCCGTCTGGGCGAGGTGGAGCTGGCCTCCTCCGCCTTTGGTCAGGCCATGGCCGTGACCCCGCTGCAGGTGTGCACCGCCATCTCGGCGGCAGTCAACGGCGGCTATCTGGTCACCCCCCATGTGGTGGATAAGATCACGGACCAGAACGGAAACGTGGTGCAGGAGATCGGCACCAACATCCGCCGTCAGGTCATCAGCGAGAGCGCCAGTGAGACCATCCGCCAGATCATGGAGTTTGAGGTGGGCGACGGCACCCAGGGCGGCGGCGGCAACGCTTACGTTGCAGGCTACCGCATCGGCGGCAAGTCCGGCACCTCCGAGCAGCTGAACATGGACCGCCGCGCCGATGGCGACTACAAGAAGGTGGCATCCTTTGCGGCTGTCCTGCCCGCCAACGACCCGGAGATCCTGGTCTATGTCATGCTGGACGACCCCAACAATGCCCGCACCGACTATTCGTCCATTCTGGCTGCCCCTGTGGTGGGCAACATCATCAGTGAGATCGCGCCCTATCTGGGCATCGCCACCGACGGCGTGGACCGCAGCGGCACCACCGTCAAGGTGCCCAACCTGACGGGCAAGGAGTGGAGCAACGCGCAGGTGCAGCTGAACATCAAGGGCTTGAAGCATCACCTGGCCGAGAGCGAATCCGACCAGACCGCCGCCCTTGTTACCTACCAGTACCCCCGCGCGGGGGCAGAGGTGCCCTACGGCACCACCGTTTATCTGTATACCGATACCTATGAGGGCAAGCACGCCGAGGTGCCGGACGTGACCGGCAAGAGCGCGGACTTTGCCCGGCAGATGCTGAACGCCGCAGGGCTCAACTGCACAGTCGAAGGCTCCGGCACGGTCCAGAGCCAGAGTGAGGCACCCGGCTCCAGCGTCCAGCAGGGAACCATCGTACATCTGATCTGTGGATAAAGGGGAATGAGAGTATGGAAGCAATTGCAGCAAACATCCTGTTGGAGGGCCTGGCCGTCAACGCGCTGGCCCAGTGCAAGAGCCCGGTCACGCTGGTGACCACCGACAGCCGTGAGGTCTGCCCCGGGTGCATCTTTGTGGCGTTCCCGGGCGAAAAATTCGACGGCCATGATTTTGCCGCCAAGGCGCTGGAAAACGGCGCGCTCTGCGTGGTGCTGAACCACCCCGTGGAAGGCGTGCCGGAGGAGAAGAGCGTGATCTGCCCGGACAGCTACCACGCCATGATGGTGCTGGGTGCCAATTATCGCAGCCAGTTCCACCCCAAAGTGGTGGGCGTGACCGGCAGCGTGGGCAAAACCACCACCAAGCAGATGACCTACGCAGCCATTGCGGGCTTTGGCAGCACCATCAAGACCGAGGGCAACCAGAACAATGAGCTGGGCCTGCCCCGCACCATGTTCCGCATCGGCAAAGAGACCCAGTACGCCGTGGTGGAGATGGGAATGAGCCACGCCGGGGAGATCGAGCGCCTGAGCAAGTGCGCCCGCCCGGATGTAGGCATCATCACCTGCATCGGTGTGTCCCACATCGGCAACCTGGGCAGTCAGGAGAACATCTGCAAGGCAAAGCTGGAGATCTGCGCCGGTCTGCCGGAGGGTGCTCCGCTGGTGCTGAACGGGGACGACCCCTTCCTGCGCAAGGCAGTCCTGCCCGACCATGTCCGTCCGGTCTGGTTCAGCCTGGGCGATGAGAACGCTGATGTCTGTGCCCTGTCCATCCAGCAGGATGAAAAGGGCATGAGCTTTGTGCTGGAGGATCACGAGGAGGGGACTTTCCTCGTAAAGATCCCCGCCATGGGCCGGCATAATGTGGCCAACGCACTGGCTGCCTACTGCGCCGCCACCCGTCTGGGGCTGAATGCCCGCCGGGTCATTGCCGGTCTGGCGGACTTTGAGCAGACCGGAATGCGCCAGAAGGTGGTGCACGCCAGAGGCGTGGATGTCATTGAGGATTGTTACAACGCCAACCCCGACAGCATGAAGGCCGCGCTGGCCATGTTCAGGGAGTATCCCTGCAAGCGCCGCTTTGCCCTGCTGGGCGATATGCTGGAGCTGGGTGATATCAGCCGCGCCGCCCACGAGGAGGTGGGCCGTCAGGCCGTGGAGAACAAGGTGGACTACCTCGTCACCTATGGCGAGCAGGCCAAGCGCATTGCCGTGGTGGCTGCTGCCAAGGGGCTGCCCACCCTCCATGCCGACACCTACGCTCAGGCCGCCGAGGCCCTGCTGAACAAAATGCAGCCCGGCGATGCCCTGCTGGTCAAGGCCAGCCGCGGCATGGCACTGGAAAAAGTGCTGGAGATCTTTTACAAGGAGTAACATCGAGCTATGATTCGTTTCGCCTTGATCGCCGCCTCAACGCTGGGGTTCTTCCTCACGGCGGCGCTCGGGAATCTGATGGTGCCGCTGCTGCGGGCGTTCCAGGGACGCTGGGATGAGCCCAAGGCCCGGCAGGCACCATCACCCAAGCAGGAAGCGCCGGATGCCGAGCCGGAGCGCCCGCAGCAGGCCCCCACCATGGGCGGGCTCTGCCTGATGGTGGGGGTGCTGGCTGCTGTGGGCGTGGGCTGGACAGCCGCCTGTGTGGCCCAGCCTGAGCTGCTGGGGGCCGAGAGCCTGTTCTCGGTCCGGCTGCTCACAGCGCTGCTGGGGGCTTTGCTCTTTGGCGGCGTGGGCCTGCTGGAGGATCTGGCCCGCATCCGCAGCCGTTCTGTGCTGGGCCTGCGGCGGCACACCCGCCTTGGGCTGGAAGCCGCTGCCGGTGCCGTGGTACTGGTGCTGCTGGGAGCCAAAGGCTGCCTTGCAGCCGGGATCACCCTGCCGGGCGTGGGCTATGTCGATCTGGGCATTGCCGCCCCGCTGCTGTGGGAAGGACTGCTGGTCGCACTGGCCGAGTGTGCCCGCATTGCCGATGGCATGGACGGCATCGTCTGCGGTACATCCTTTGCGGCCATGCTGGGCCTGATGGGGGTGATGACCCTGCTGGGCTGGTTCCCGCTGGGCGTTCTGCCCGCCGCACTGGCCGGTTCCCTGATGGCATTCCTGCTCTGGAACTTCCCGCCCGCAAAGCTGCGGCTGGGCAGCGTGGGTAGCCTGTTTCTGGCCGGGATGCTGGGGTGCGTTCCCCTGTGCATCGGCTGGCCTGACCTCACCCTGCCGCTGGCCCTGCCCTTCTGGCTGGAGGGCGGCATGGTGGCTCTGCAGATCCTGGTCTGCAAGGCCAGCCGGGGCCGCAGGCAGCTGTTCCGCTCGGCACCGCTCCACCGCTGGCTGGAGCTGCGGGGCCAGAGCGCGGAACAGATCTTTTATACCTTTTGTGTCATTGCCATGCTGGGCGTGGCGCTGACCGTTCAGCTGGCAAAAATCAGTTAAGGAGGGGTGCAGTTTGGCAACACTCCGCAGAAAAAAAGCAGAGCCGTTTTCCGTCTTTCAGCGGGACCCCGGCCCCTGGCCGCCCATCCTGCTCAACTGGATGGCGACCCTGGCCATCATCATGGTGTTCGGGCTGGTCATGCTGTTCAGTGCAAGCTATACCACGGGCTATCTCCGCTTTGGGGACAGCTTCCATTACATCAAATCCCAGCTGCTCTGCACGGTGCTGGGCCTGGGCATGATGTTCCTGTTCTCCTATTTTGACCACCGCTTCCTGCGCAGAATGGTCAAGCTGGGCTATGTTGTCTGCCTGATCCTGCTGGTGCTGGTGCTGTTCAGCAGCCCCATCAACGGCTGCCGCCGGTGGATCAGCTTTGGCGGCCTGACCTTACAGGCCTCCGAGGTGGCAAAGTTTGAGATGATCCTGCTCACGGCGGATATCGCCGCCAAGACCCCGCAGATCAAATTCGGCGAGGTGCCCCTGCGCAAGTGGGTCCACCACAGCATCGTGGTGGAGCTCATCCGGCCCATCCTGTGGCTGGTGCCTGTCCTGATCCTGCTGGTGCTGGAGCCCCACATGTCGGGCATCCTGCTGACCACGGCCATCGTGGGCACCATCCTGCTGCTGGGCGGCAGCGGCGGCATCATTACCTGGGGCTGTGCCGGTGTTGCGCTGTTCCTGCTGGAGACTTTGCTGAAGCATGTGGACTCCATCGACTACCTGCAGAGCCGTCTGGACGGCTGGACCCAGGATCTTGACCGGATGACCAGCCAGACCAAGCAGAGCCTGTACGCCATCGGCTCAGGCGGTGCCACGGGGCTGGGCCTTGGCAACAGCATTGAAAAGCAGCTCTGGCTGCCGGAGAGCACCAACGACTTTATCTTCAGTGTCGTGTGCGAGGAACTGGGCTTCGTCGGCGCGGTGATCGTCATCGTGCTGTTCGTCCTCTTTCTGGTGCAGGGCTTCTGGATCGCCTTCCATGCCGAAAACCGGTTCTGCACGCTGGTGGGCATCGGCATCATGGCGCAGATCGCCTGGCAGGTGTTCTGCAACATCGCCGTTGTCACCAACACCCTGCCCAACACCGGCATTTCGCTGCCCTTCTTCTCCTCCGGCGGCACCAGTCTGATCCTGCTGCTGGCCGAGATGGGTGTTATGGTCAATATCGGACGCAACGGCGAACGGGCCCGCCTGGAACGGGAGGAAGCCCACGCCGAGCGGGAGCGCCAGCGCAAGGCAAAGACCATTGTGCTGGATACCGCGCGCAGAGCGCAGACAGAACAGTAAGGAGGAACCAAGATGCGTGTACTCATTGCAGCCGGCGGCACTGCCGGCCATATCAACCCGGCTCTGGCCATTGCGGGAGCCATCAAAAAGGCCGACCCCACCGCCGAGATCCATTTTGCGGGCCGGAAAGAGGGCATGGAGTACCGTCTGGTCACACAGGCGGGCTACCCCTTCCACCACATCGAGATCACCGGCTTCCAGCGCAAGCTCAGCCTGCACAACATCAAGCGCAACCTTATTACCCTGTGGAATCTGGCACTCTCCGGCCCCAAGGCCAAAAAGATGATGAAGGACATCCAGCCCGACCTGGTCATTGGCTGCGGCGGCTATGTGTCCGGCCCGGTGGTGCGCTGCGCCGCCAAGAAGGGCATCAAGACCGCCATCCACG
>OHDA01000824.1_pt1 | contig 13622 bp, 12 predicted proteins | sample 1566881 | NCBI WGS metagenome assembly OHDA01 (sample SAMEA3879585, study PRJEB24766) | human gut metagenome | biome: human-associated habitat; feature: feces | place: USA | collected 1985/1987
CACGCCCTCCGCGAGGAGGGCGACATGGCTTCAATGTGAAGCTCGTGGTCTTTTTGTTTATTTCTATCCACGCCCTCCGCGAGGAGGGCGACGCCATCAGGTCGATCATGTCCGGCATATAGGTGTGATTTCTATCCACGCCCTCCGCGAGGAGGGCGACAGCAAAAACAGAGACAAAATCTCTATTTTCAAACAAATTATACAACATTCTGCACGAATTTAGAAGAGCCTTGATTTACAACGGGTCAAAGAACTATCCAAATCATGCAAAATGACACAAAAATCCGGTGCGAAGGTGCCGTAAAAATGCTGAGAACTCGCCCTTCGCACCGGGGCGGGAAACTCAGAACAACAGCAGGCCGTCCTGCTCGAAGGGCGGATGAACGCCGACATGCTCCACCTTGCTCTTATAGCTGTTGCCCAGCTGGTAGAAGCGCAGACTGTCCAGCGCAGGGTCGATGAGAGACGTCAGCTCCGCCTTGAGAACGGCATACTGCGCGGCATCCAGCAGACACTCGAACACGGAGTTCTGCACCCGCTGGCCGTGGTCCACACAGCGCTTGGCGACTTTGTGCAGACGTTTGCGCCCGGCAGGAGTTTCGGTGTTGACGTCGTAGGTGATAAGGACCAGCATACACATCCCTCACTTCCAGAAAAATGGCGGGTAAAGCTCCATATCGCCCCGCAGGGTGCGGGCCAGAAGCAGAGCCTGCACATAAGGCACGAGGCCCCACGGAAGCTTTTCGTTCAGGAACGGGTGGGTGATGGTCTCCTGCTTGCGGGTCTGCCACCCGCCCAGAAAGGCGCGGCGGCCCTCATCGGTGAGAAGGACGGCCCCGTTCTCCTGCTTCTGGAAATGCTTCGGCGTCATGATTTTCTGGTTGATGCAGGAGAGCACGAAGCGGTCGGCATAAACTGCACGCAGCTCTTCCATGAGGTCGAGGGCGAGGCTCCTGCGCCCGGGCCGGGCGCGGTGGAGAAAGCCGACGTAGGGGTCGAGGCCCACACTCTGAAGAGCCGCTGTGCAGTCGGAGGCCAGAAGCGAATAAGCGAAAGAGAGCAGGGCATTGGTGTTGTCCAGAGGCGGGCGGCGGCTTCGGCCTGCGAAAGAAAAATCATCGTGCTGCTGCAGGATGAGCGAATCAAAGCAGTCGAAATACCGCTGTGCCGCCTCGCCCTCCAGGCCGCGAAGCTGGTCGAGGTCGTCGCACTGCTCGATGAGGGGCAGCGCCGCCGCCAGCTGGGCGCTGGTGCGCTTGAGCTGTTCCACCGGCACCCGCTGAGGGTGGTCGCGGGTGGCCCGTTCCAGCACCCAGCGGGCGTTATAGACTTTGCCCAGGATGAAATTGCGCGCATAGAGACAGCTCTCTGTCTCGCTGTCTGCGATGCGGTACTGGGTCTGCCGCAGCAGGACGTTGCCCCCGCTCTTCGCCTACGGCCCGGGCCAGAAAGCGGCCCTGCGGGCTGAAAAAGCTCAAATCGACCCCGAGGCGGGCGCATTTTCCCATCAGGGCAGGGCTTGCGCCGGGATAGCTGAAGCAGACGATGCCTTCCAGCCTGTGGAGCGGGACCCGGCCCATTTCAGCCTTGTTGCAGAGCAGGACGATGTTCTCCCCCTCGAGGGAAAGGTAGGCATCCTTGTTGAGGACGTAGAGCGTGTTCAAAAACTTTCTCATGGCGCGGCCTCCTGCATCTCGTCCAGATGGGCGCGGAGATAGGCTTTCGGGTCGGCACGCTGATACAGCACGGGGAGGCAGAGCTCTTTGAGGGAGCAGGCGCTGCAGTGGGTGCCGGGCTTCGACTTGGGGGTATAGCCCCGGGAAAAATAGGCGTGCATCTCGTCGGCCATCTTCTGGGTGGCCTGGCGGAGTTCTTCGGTCAGCGGAACAATCTCCCACCGCCGCGTTTCCTCGTAGAAGAGCGCACCCTCCGGGATGCTGCACACCAGCATCTCTTCCAGCGCCATGGCCTGTGCGCAGAGCTGCAGCCGGTCAGCGTCGCTGGCCTTGGCGCGGCCATGCTTGTACTCGACAGGCATGGGCTTCCAGAGCCCTTCCGTGCTTTGCAGGGGGATGCCCTCCGGGTCGGCCCGGAACTCGACGACATCGCAGTTTCCGCTCAGGCCCAGCCGACGGCTGACCACCTGCATCCCACGGGTGATGAGCAGGCCGCCGCGCCGTTCGGTCTGGTCTGCGTCATGGCAGCGGGTGTGGTCGAGCTGGCCTTCGACGGTGCGGCGGTTCTCCGCCCACTGCTGTTCCAGATGGATGAGCGCCCACTGGCGGCGGCAGAAGCAGAAGTGCTGGATGCCCGACAGGGGCAGCCAGTCGTCCGGGCCGGCCATCAGGACAGCCTCTCGCAGGTGACTCCTTCCGGCAGAGTGTCTGCTACCGTGACGGTGTAGTCGCGGTAGCTGCGGGCGGCGTCCACATCGGGCTTGCGCTGGACGGTGACGGAGTCGAAGAGCTTGTAGGCCGGGGCATTGCCCAGCTCAGAATCGTGCTTGAACACGATGAGCTCCCGCACGGCCATCTTGCCCCGGGCGGCGCTGTGGTCGTTCTCGAACATATTCAGAATGGCAGTCCACAGAAGTTTCAAATCATCCTCGGAGAAGCCGGTGGTCTTCCGGGCGAGGTTGGCCGAGACATAGCCCTCGGCGCGGTAGAGGGCGTAAGGCACGATGTGCTTGCGGCCCATCTCAGTACCCTTCTTCTCGGCATCGGCCTCGGTAGTGATGGCCACGCGGGTGATGGTGACTTCCTGCGGGACGATGGGGTCCACCGAGCGGGCAAAGCTCAGCTGGACGGGGCCGCGCACCTGACCGCAGTTCAGCGCACCCTTGACGAAGGTGGTCATGACGGCACCGAAGGTGCGGATGTCGAAGTAGTTCTCGCACATATAGTCCCGCAGCTTGGCATCGATGTCGGGGTCGGCCTTTTTGGCGGCTTTCAGGTCGGGGTCGATGCCCAGAGTGCTGATGGCCTCGGCGTCGCTGCGGTTGAGGGGAACGCCGTCCTTGATGTAGATACGATAGCCTTTTTCGTCCTCTTTCAGGGTCTCGACATAGTTGCGGATCTTCCGCTTGAGGCAGACGTCGGTCACCAGACCGTAGCCCGTCTCGGGGTCGATACGGGGCATATTGCCTGCATCGGGGTCGCCGTTGGGGTTGCCGTTCTCGACGTCGAACAGGATGACGAAATCATAGCGGTTCTTGATGGGCTCAGACATGGTTTATTCCTCCTCATTCTTTTTGGCGTAGCGTTTCTGGATCTGGTGGTAGTAGCCGATCTCAAAGACACCCTGCTCCGGCAGGCTGAGCCGCGCCGGGAAGCCTGTCTCGGGCAGCTGGGCCATCAGTTCGGTGAGCTGTTTGCTGAAATGCACCTCGTTGGGGGTGCTCATCTTCTGCAGATGCTTCTGAGCCAGCTTGACCAGCGTAGGGAAGGCTGTTGCCGGGGTGGCACAGGCCGAGTTGAAGTACCGGTCTTTGATGGTGGCGTTGATGCCGGGATTGGCGACGCTCTGGATCGTCTCCAGCACAGAGAAGAGACGCCCCAGAACATAGGGGACATTGCTGCTTTCGTTCAGGCTCACGGTAAATACCTCCTTGTTGAGCTCGGTGGGGTAGTTGCGGAGATAGTAGGCTTTCAGGATGGCGGCGCGGCCCCGGGTGACTTCCCGTTCGGCCCGGATGCGCACCGCCGCGCAGGCTTCATCCACGAGGTCGATGGCCTTATCCGGCAGACAGCGCCCCGGCAGATACCGCACTGAAAGCTCCACGGCCTCCCGCAAGGCTTCGTTGGGCAGGCGGACGCCGTGATACCGCTCGTAGCGGGGTGCCAGACCTTCCAGTATATCCACGGCCTGCTTCGGCGTAGGCTCTTCGATTTGGACGCGGCCAAAGCGGCGCTCGAGGGCGGCGTCCTTCTGGATGTGGGTGCGGAACTCCTGATTCGTCGTCGCGCCGATGAGCTGCAGTTCACCCCGGGCCAACACCGGCTTTAAGATACTGGCCGCGTCGATGGCCCCCTCTGCCGCACCGGCGCCGACGATGGTGTGGAACTCATCCACGAAGAGGATGGCGCTGCCGTCCCGGACGAGTTCTTCCAGCAGGTTCTTGAACCGCTCTTCGAAGTCGCCGCGGTACTTCGTACCAGCCACGAGGCTGGCCATGTCCAGCGCCAGCAGACGCCGCCCCTGGAGCATCCGGGGTACCTGCTTGTCGGCGATGCGCTGGGCAAGCCCTTCGGCCAGGGCGGTCTTGCCCACGCCCGGTTCGCCCACAAGGCAGGGGTTGTTCTTCTGGCGGCGGCATAAGATCTCTACCATCCGGTCCAGCTCTTTTTCCCGGCAGAACACCGGGTCCAGCTCGCCGTCCACCGCGCGGCGGGTCAGGTCGCGGCAATACTTATCGCTGGCGCGGCTGCCCCGGGGCATGGCGCTGGCCCGGGGCGTGCCGGGCAGGATGAACTGCCCCGAGAGCTGGCGGCACTCCCGCACGGCCTCGGCCAGCTGCACCCCCATGGAGGCCAGCAGCACCCCCGCCGCGCAGTCGGTATCCTCCAGCATGGCACAGAGCAGGTGCTCCGGCTCCGCCTTGGGCAGGTGGGCGTTCTGTGCCCCGATGAGGGCATAATCCATGGCCCGGCGCAGGTCTGGGGCCAGCGCCTTTCTGTCCAGCTGGCGGGCCGGGCTGGTGCGGCCCTCGGCCAGCTGACGGCGCACAGCGGGCTCGGTGATGTTCTTGCCCGCCAGAAACCGCCCCGCCGGGCCGCGGTCGGTCTGCAGCATGGCAAGCAGCAGGTGCCCGGTATCCGCCCGGGCACAGCCCATGCTGCCCGCAAGCTCCACGGCTTCGTCCAGCAGCAGCCCTGCCTCCCGCGAAAACCCCTTGTGTCTGCCCATGCCGAATGCTTCCCAAATGCTCATGCTCTGCTCCTTGCTGTATTGTTTCATACACAGCAAAGTATAGGCTCAACCTCCACGAAAAAAACAGCAATTTGTGTCAGGCCGCAAAGGCAAAGCTTTGGGGCTCAACCCCCCAGTCGCCTGCGGCGACAGCCCCCCTAATAGTGGGGCCCTTGGCATTTCGTAAAGCTCGCCCTCTTTGCCAAGGCCGCCCCTATTAGGGGCGGTGGCATTGCGAAGCAATGACGGTGGGGTTTGACCGCCAGCTGCTGACGGCTCAACCCCCCAGTCGCCTTGCGGCGACAGCCCCCGCTAGTAGGGGGGCCCTTGGCATGGCGCAAAGCTCTGCCTCTTTGCCAAAGCCGCCCCTACTAGGGGCGGTGGCATCCCGTAGGGATGACGGTGGGGTTTGACTCCGTCATCGCCGCCTGAGAGGTTCAATCCGTATCCAGCCCGGTGGTATCCTGACCCACAACGGGGGCGGTGTCTGCGCTCTGTGCTGCGGCCACGCCGCTGCTGTGGGAGTAGTTGCAGGTATCGGGCAGGTCATCGGCACGGTAGTAGCCGGTGGCGCGGCTGGGGCAGTTGGCCCCGGCCAGCAGGCCGCTCTGGGTGCAGTAGGCGCGCTCCACCACGCCGTCGCTGGTGGGGAATGCCTTATAGGGCAGGTTTGCCTGCACCTGCTCCATATAGGCCTTCCACGCCGTGACACAGGTGCGGGTCTTGGCCTGCTGCTTGGACAGGGTCTTGGTCATATCGTAAGGTGCATCGTAGCCCCACCACACAGCGGTGACATAGTAGGGCGTGCCGCCCACGAACCACAGATCCTTTTCGTCGCTGGCAGTACCGGTCTTACCAAAGGCTTCCATGCCGTTGGAGTTGGGGTAGCGTCCGCTGGCAGTACCTACGTTGGAGAACAGAACGTTCTTCAGCAGACGGTTCATGACATAGGCAGTATCGGGGGTCAGCGCCTGATAGCTGGTGGCGTTGTTCTCCAGGTAGATGTTGCCGTCCCGGTCCAGCACACGGGTGTACAGGTGCGGGGTGGTGTACTCGCCATCATAGAAGATCTGGAAGGCTGCGGCCAGCGCCATGGGGGTAACGCCCTTGGTCTGGCTGCCCATGACCATCTGCGCCAGACCCACATCGTTGGTGGGATCCAGCGTATTCAGCTGCAAGGTGTTGTAGACGAAGTTGAAGATATTGCTTGCGCCCACAAGGTCGCCCACGCGGATCGCGATGGTATTCAGCGAGCGGGCAAGGCCGTTCCACAGCGGGAGATCGCTGCCGTCGCCGTAGTTGCCGCCGTAGTTGCGCGGCCAGCTGCGCCATGCGTTGGGGTAAGCGCGGAGCTGCTTATCGGAAAGGCCCATCAAGCCGTTCTTGCGGCAGTAGTCCTCGTCCCGGATGATCATATCCTGCTTCTGGTACAGGGGGGAGTTGTTGAGCATGGTGGACCAGTTGACCAGACCGTACTCGATGCCCAGTGCATAGGCGCCGATGGGCTTGATGGTAGAACCGGTCTGCCGCTCCACGTTGTAGGCGCGGTTCAGGGAAAGGCTCTTAGTCTTTTCGCCTAAGCCGCCCGCAATAGCCAGCACGTTGCCGTCATAGTCCAGCGTAACCATGGCTGCCTGCGTGCGCACGTTGCGGTAATAGTAGACGGTGCCGTCCTCGCCGGTGCGGGTCTTGGGGGTGCCGTCCTCGTTGAACACCTGCACATCATCGTCCGAAATGGAGGTGACCTCTTCCTCATGCCAGCCCGCCGGGAAGTAGGCATCATCGGTGTTCAGCATCAGGTTTTCCATCTGGGACTGCAGCTTGGTGTTGACGGTTGCTTCGATGGTAAAGCCGCCGGTGTAGAGCAGCTTCTGCGCCTCGGACTCGCTGATGCCCTCCTTGACCATGATGTCCTGCACGACCTCGTTGAACAGTGCATCGGTGAAGTAGGAGGTGACGGTGCTGGGCTTTTTGCCGCTGTCCTCTTCGGCCAGCACAAGGGGCTGCGCAGCGCCGTTGCGGTAGTCCTCCTCACTGATCACGCCCTGCTGCCACATATTGTACATGATGAAGTTGCGGCGGTTGATCAGGTTTTCGGGGTTCGTATAGGGGTTATAGTTGGTGGGGTTTTTGGTAATGGATGCAATGGTGGCGCACTCCCACAGGCTCAGCTGGCTGACATCCTTGTTGAAGTACTCGTTGGCAGCCGTCTGCACACCCTGAATGGTGCCGGTAAAGCTGATGGTGTTCAGATAAGCTTCCAGAATGGTTTCTTTCGAGTAGCTGCGGCTCAGGCAGAGGGCGCGGTAGATCTCGCGCACCTTGCGCAGTGCACCATCGATGCCGCTGGCACTGTTGTCATCGGTCAGGTTCTTGATGAGCTGCTGCTCCAGCGTGGATGCGCCCTGCTTGGAACTGTAAATAGGCAGCAGATACTCGTTGATCATTGCGCCGATGGTGCGCTTGAAGTTGACGCCGGGCTCTGAGTAGAAGTCCTTATCCTCGGTGCAGATGAACGCATACTGCAAGTTGGAAGGGATCTGCTCAAGGTCTGCCCACACGCGGTGGCTGTTGGAAGAGCGCAGGGTGGCATACTCCACCTGTGCGCCGGTATCCGGGTCGGTAGCCACCACCATACTGGACTGGCTCAACTGGATGTTGTCCAAGTCCAGCAGGTCGCCGTCGTTGGCAGTAGCCTGCACCACATAGAACACCATGCCCACGGCCACCACGCTGCCCAGCATGATGCCAAGGCAGAGCACCGTAGCAAGGGTGCGGCCGATGAACCGCAGGATGGGGTGTTTGCTCTTTTCCTTCGGCGGCTTGGGGCTTTTGGGTGCCTTGGGTGCGCGGGTACGGTTTTCCGCTGCGGAGTGTACCTCGCGGCGGCTCTGGGAAACATTGACCTTACGTCCCACCGGGCGGGCAGGCTGCTCCTCGCCGCCCCGATGGATCTTTCTCATCTCATTGTTGGAGATAGGGATCGCCTCCTGACATTTCAAGACTGTTGCCGGGCATTGCTGCGCCGGGCTTTATCCACATCGTTTGTGCCACGAAACTTCAAACTGCAATACCATATTATAGCACGCACGCCCCAGCCGGGCAAGAACCAATCTTTGCGCGCTGAGCAGATATAAATAGTATAGCACACTCCGCCACGGAAAGTACAGTGCCCGTGTGTGAAAATTGTCTGCCATCCGCCCAAATGGGGCATACTTACCGGGGAAGGGAGTGTTTTTTATGCGCAAGCTGTCTGTCTGCCTGTTCTACGGGCTTTGCGTATTCACCATTGTATTCAGTCTGTTCTGGATGGCGCTGCCAAAGCTGCCGCTGTCCCAAAGCCCCGCCGGATCCGAGACCGATCCCGTCTCTCCCCTGAGCCTTGCCGCGCAGGCTGCGCCCCAGACGGACGCTGCCCGCTACTGCCTGCGGGACAGCGGCGGGCGGGTGGCAGTGTACACCTGCCGCGCCGACGGCACCCCGGGCACTTTGATCCGCGTGACCGGCATCTACACCAATCTTCTGCCGGAAAACGACGCTTTGCGCATCAAGCGCGGGCTTGTGGTCAACAGCCCCCGGGAGCTGGACCTGCTGCTGGAGGATCTGGGGGAATAAATGCAATAGGCCGCTGCACGATGTGCAGCGGCCTATTGCATTTATAGGATTCAAGCTTCCATTTCTTCCAGCGGCACAAGGTATTCCTTGCGGCACTGCTCGTATTCCAGCATATAGTCCTTGCTGGGGTTGTGGTGCATAATGCTTTTCAGGGTGTGGGAGTCGTAATCATCGCCGGCCTCCATGCCCACCATGCGCACCGCAATGTTGGAGCAGTGGTCGGAGATACGCTCGGCGTTGTTCAGCACATCTAGGAACACCACGCCGGTGTCGATGGAGCAAATGCCGTCCTTCAGGCGGCGGATGTGCTGGTCGCGCAGGCGCTCCACCATTACATCAATGATCTCCTCCAGCGGCTCCACCTGTGCAGCCTTCTGGACATCATCGTTTTCAAAGGCCTCGTCCGTCAGAACCAGAATGCGCTCCAATGCGGCGTCCAGCAATTGCAGCTCCTTTTTGGCGCTCTCGCTGAAGCTGGCTTCCTTGTCGTACAGCTCCTCGGCCTTTTCCATGATGTTCACGGCATAGTCGCCGATGCGCTCGAACTCGGTGACAAAGTTCAGCAGCTCGGTCACTGCGTGGCTCTCGTCATCGCCCAGTTCCTGATCGGTCAGTTTGATCAGGTAGTTGGTGATTTCCACCTCCATACGGTCGATCAGGTTCTCGCGCACCTTGATGGCGCTCACGGTCTCCTCGTCCATCTTCAAAAGCAGCGGCGCGGCCAGACCCACATTGCGGGCGGCACGGCGGGACATCTTGATCACCGCGTTCTTAGCCTGCTGCAGAGCCACAGCCGGGCTCTTGTACAGACGCTCGTCCAGCACCGGCATACTCAGTTCCTGTGCTTCCTCCACGCTGCTGGGCACTGTGAGCATCGCCAAGCGGCTCAGCACTCCGCTGCAAGGCAGGAACAGCAGCATAGCGCATACACTTGACATGGTATGGATGTTTGCAATGGAGCTCTTGTTCATCACATCGCCCCACATGGGGATGCCGATGGTAAACTGCACCGCATAGATCAGCGCCAGCAGGATCACGCTGCCGATGACGTTGAAATACAGGTGGATGAGCGCTGCCCGCTTACCATCCTTGGAGGAGCCGCCGATGGTGAGCAGCGGGGTGAACGCCGTACCGATATGCGCGCCCAGAATGATAGGAATGGCAGAGCTGAAGGTGACAAGCCCTGTGCTGGACAGTGCCTGCAAAATACCCACGGAGGCGGAGGAGGACTGGATGATCACGGTGACCACCACGCCCACCAGAACACCCAGAATGGGGTTGGTCATGGTGACGAACAGATTCTGAAAGACTGCGCTCTCCCGCAGGGGTGCCACGCCGGTATCCATCAGGCTCATGCCGGTAAACAGGATACCGAAGCCCAGCATGATCTGGCCGATGTTCTTCTTTTTGGCATTGCGGAGGAACACATAAAAAATGCAGCCAATAAACGCCACCACGGGGGCAAAGGTCTTGGGCTGGATCAAGGTCAGCCACAGGCTGTCGCCTGAGATATCCGCCATGCGGATCAACTGACCTGTTACCGTAGTACCAATATTTGCACCCATGATCACGCCTACCGACTGCGTCAGTGTCATGATACCGGAGTTGACCAGACCAACACAAATAACCACCGTACCAGCCGACGACTGGATGACGCCGGTGATCAGTGTGCCGAAGATCACGCCCTTAATGGTAGAGGAGGTAAGCTTTTGCAATACGCCCTGCATCTTGCCGCCTGCCAGCTTTTCCAGTCCGGCGCCCATGATGGACATACCGTACAAGAACAGCGCAACGCCGCCCAGCAGAGAGGTAATGTGTGTGATATCCATAACGATACTCCTAATATGAAACTTCCCTTTTTATCCTTTACAGCACACAGCTGCCGAAACCTTGCACGTGCACAGCACTTGCCCTGTTCCGGCAGCCGCTTATTTTTATTATACCATCAAAGGGGGCGTCTCAACAAGGTTTATTTTACACGAAAATTACTTTTTTCACACATTCCGCAACATATTTCTGGGTGGCAAACAAAAGGCTTTCCGTTATTTTACATACATTTTACATTATGCCATCTCGGATGCGGTATGTCTCCGCTTACCCGGCCAGCTCTTCCATGGCCTCGCGCACCGTATCGGCCGAAAACAGGAACACACCACTGCCGGTGTATACCTCCACATGACTGCCCACATAACGCAACTCAAAATCCTTCATGGTGTTTCCCTCCTGTGTGTCTGTTTTATTCCCAGGACTTCCCCGGTGAACACAGTATCGCACAATAAGGATACTATAAAAAGGACTTTCAAATGTTTTTGCAGACTTTTTGCGCAAAAATCGGATGATTCCCCACGGTCTGCTCCCCCCTGTCCGCAGCCACCCCCCTTGGAAATCGGGGCTTTGGCAGTTCCCCTCCGCAGCGCCGCATTTCCGCAGGAAACAGGCGCCGGAGCTGCCGTTTTCCGTCACGACCCCCTCCCGTGAAAATGGGATAGCGGAGCGTCCGCAGACGCTCCGCTATCCCGAAAATAAAAACAATTTTTCCGCTGAACATGGCTAGAGCGCAAGCGGAAGCCATTTTCAATCGTCCCGCCTTGCCCGGCGGGCTTTTTTTCGCCTTTTTGTGACAAACCCCGCCCGCTGTGGTACAATAAAAGGGTATCGAACTTACACAGAAAGGACGTTTCCATGCAGCTGTTTGAACTGGTCAGCCCACGGCTGTTCCGCCCGCTGGCGGGGCCCAACCGGGCGTTTTATGCAGAGCTTTTGCTGCTGCTCTGGGAGGAGTGCCGCCATACGGCAGATTACAGCATTTCCCGCGCCGAGGCCGTCTCTCGCGCCGAGGATTATTTTGCCGCGCTGGCAAAGCCGCTGGCGCTGGACGCCGACGGTGCGGGCGATGAGGACGAGCAGCCCACCCGCGACCCCCACACGCTGGCGGTGGGCTTTCTGCTGCGTCTGCGCCGCACCGGCTGGCTGGAAGAGCAGCCCGGCAGTTATGAGAGCGAGCCGACCTTTGCCTTTATGCCGGAGGTCACCCCGCTGCTGGACGCGCTGGAAGAGATCCTGAACCCCCGGGTGGTCACCTACACCGGCAAGCTGTACAAGGCGTGGCAGCTGCTGGGCAGCATCGGGCAGGAAAAAAGCCCCTACGAGAACGTGCTGCGGGAGGTGGCGGCAGACCTTGAAACTTTGAACAAGTCCCTGCGCGCCCTCAACGCTTCCATCGGGCATTATATCGACCGCCTGACCCATAACCGCACCCCGCAGGAGGTGCTGGAACTGTTCGATCAGTACGAAGAAAAAGTTGTGGCGGCGGCGTACCATCGCTTTAAAACAAGCGATAACCTGTTCAATTATCGCGCCTATCTGGAAGAAGAACTGGACGACTGCGAGCAGAACCAGCTGCCGCGCTTAGCGCTGGATTACGCCCGGGTGGAGCGCTGCGCCCCCGGCGAGGCTGCACCCCGGGTGCGTGCCCTCATCCAGCAGCAGAGGGACGCGCTGGAAGAGATGAGCACCCTGATGAAGGAGATCGATGCCAGCCACATCCGCTACCGCAAGCGGGCGGTGCAGCGGGCACAGTTTTTGCTGCTGAGCGACCGCTCGGCCCAGGGCAGCGTCACCGCCCTGCTGCGCCGCTATGCGGAGGACATCCGCAGCCCGGAGCAGCTGTTTGAGCCGGACGACGGCCCGGTGGCAGCGCGGCTGCACCTGTACCCGGCGGCAGTGTTCGGCACAAAGCCGCTGTATCCCCCCGCCGCGCCCCGCACCGAAGCACCCCTTGCCCCGGTGCGCACCGAGCCCCTTGACCCCGCCCGGCTGCGGCAGGAGCAGCAGCTTCTGCTGGACTACGCCCGCCTTGCCGTCACCGAGGAAAACGTGGCACTGCTGGCGCAGCAGGCATTGGCTGCCCGCCCGCAGGTGAACGCCTCCACCCTTGTGGAGGAATACCCGAACGACTTTACAGGCATCATCGGCCTGCACACCTATTCCCAGTCGCCGCACCGGGAGTATGATATCACCATGACCGGAAACTGGGTGGAGCGCGGCGGCTTCCGGTTTCAGGATTTTGTCCTGACCCGCCGCAAGGAGGTAAACACGGATGGCAACCATTGATCTGCTGGAAGAGACCGCAAACTATCTGCTCAACCACTGCTTTGTGCTGGGCTGCGTAGAGGAACAGCGGGCGAAATATCTGTATATTCAGGATCACCTCAACGAGGTGCGCGCGGTGTTCAAACCGCTGGGCTACGCGGTGCTTTTGTACCCCGCACCCATGCAGGCGGCGGCGCTGGTCAACGAGCATGAGGGCAGCCAGGCACGGCTGCTCAAGTACGAGAGCATTTTGCTGCTGGTGCTGCGGCTTTTGTACCTGCAAAAGCGGGAAAGCCTTGCCGCCAGCGCGGACGAGGTGCTGGTGACCGTGGAGGAAGTACAGGCCGAATTGCAAAAGATGAACCTGCCCCGCAAGCTGGATCAGCAAACGCTGGAAAAGCTCATGCGCACGTTGCGCCGGTACAATCTGGCGCGTCCGGTGGGACGGCTCTCCGGGCTGGACAGCCGCATTGAAGTGTTCCCCACGGTGCTGCTGGCGCTGCCGGACGCCGACCTTGCGGATGCCGCCGCCGAGAGCGCCCGCACCCGCACCGAACTTGGCCTGTACGAGCGCCCGGAGGGCGCAGACACGGAAGCAGGGGAGGTTGAAGTATGATCGAACTCAAGCGCCTGAAACTTATCAACTGGCACAACTTTGAAAATACCACCTTCGACTGCGCCCGCCTGACCTATATGATCGGCGTGAACGCCGTGGGCAAGACCACCATTCTGGATGCCATCCGCTACTGCCTTACCACCAACCGCAACTTCAATGCGCTGGGCAATAAGAAAAGCGGACGCACCCTGCAAGGCTCTGTCCACGCCAAGCAGCGCGGCGAAAACGCTTACCGCCGCCCGGGACATACCGTGGCGTATATCGGGGCAGAGTTCTGGGACAGCGTCAAGCACACCAGCTTTGTCATCGCGGTGCGGGTGGAGTCCGAAGGCCCCATGCAGGAGCTGCACCCCGGCGATCAGACATGGTATCTCTCCGAGGACGGCTGCAC
>OHDA01000864.1_pt1 | contig 13205 bp, 12 predicted proteins | sample 1566881 | NCBI WGS metagenome assembly OHDA01 (sample SAMEA3879585, study PRJEB24766) | human gut metagenome | biome: human-associated habitat; feature: feces | place: USA | collected 1985/1987
CGCGGCAGAGGAATGTTTGGTGGTATGAAGTTTCCGTTTTAGGAAGTTTTATATAAATAGAAATGATTATTTCATTACACTATGGAGGTGAAACAAAATGGCAGTTAAAATCAGATTAAGAAGAATGGGTCAAAAGAAAGCTCCTTTCTATAGAATCGTAGTTGCAGATTCACGTTCTCCCAGAGACGGAAGATGTATCGAAGAGATCGGTACTTATGACCCGAACACAGATCCCAGCACTTTTAAGAGGAGCTTGCTAAGAAGTGGTTAGCAAACGGAGCTCAGCCTACAGAAGTTGTCAGCAAGATCTTCAAGCAGGCAGGAATTGAGAAATAATTGTATGTTGTCTGGCCCTTTTGGAGGTGAACAATGAAAGAATTAGTAGAAGTAATTGCTAAAAACCTTGTTGATCATCCTGAAGAAGTCGTTGTTACAGAAAAAGAAGAAGGAAAACATGTTACAGTTGAACTTCATGTGGCAGCATCTGATATGGGAAAGGTGATCGGTAAGCAGGGAAGAATTGCGAAAGCGATTCGAACTGTGGTAAAAGCAGCTTCTTCAAAAAGCAGCAAAAAAGTGATTGTAGATATTCTGCAATGAAAATAAGGGTCAGGAGCTGTGGAACATCCCATGGCTCCTGATTTGGGTTTAAGCGGATTTGGAATATGGATCAGCATTCGCTGTGAGCAGGCATAAAAGCAGAATGCAAATGACGTATGATATGAAAATTATAGGAGTCAGCAGATGGAAGATTTATTAAAAGTTGGCGTGATCACCACGACACACGGTGTACGTGGCGAAGTCAAAGTTTACCCTACCACAGATGAACCGGAGCGATTCCTTGATCTGGAGTATGTATTGCTGGATACCGGAAAAGAACTTCGAAGACTGGACATAAAAAATGTCCGTTTTTTCAAAAATCTTGTTATCTTGAAATTTGATGGAATTGATAATATAAATGATATTGAAAAATATAAGGGCCGCGATCTGTGGATTCCACGTGAGGAAGCACAGGAACTGGATGAAGATGAATATTATATAGCAGATCTTCTTGGAATGAAAGTGCTTCTGGAAGACGGATCAGAATTTGGAACATTAAAAAATGTCATGGAAACCGGAGCAAATGATGTTTATATTGTAGATTCCGTTGAACATGGAGAGGTATTGCTTCCTGCAATCAAAGAATGTATTCTTGATGTGGATATTGAAACAAACACAATGACTGTACATTTAATGAAGGGGCTTTTATAAATGAATTTTCATGTTTTGACACTTTTTCCGGAAATGATCGAACAGGGAATGCATACTAGCATCATCGGGCGTGCCATAGCAGGAGGCTACCTTTCTATTGATGCGATCAATATTCGTGATTATGCATTTAACAAACATCAGAAGGTAGATGATTATCCATACGGTGGGGGAGCGGGAATGCTGATGCAGGCAGAACCTGTCTATCTTGCATATGAATCGGTTCAGAAAAAGCTGGGATATCGACCGCGGGTTGTTTATCTTACTCCACAGGGAGAAGTATTTCATCAGACCATGGCAAAGGAACTGGCAAAGGAGAAAGATCTTGTTTTTCTTTGTGGCCACTATGAAGGAATTGATGAGCGTGTTCTTGATGAAATTGTTACCGATTATGTATCTATCGGAGATTATGTACTTACCGGAGGAGAACTCCCGGCCATGGTAATGATGGATTCTATTTCGCGAATGGTTCCAGGAGTTTTAAGTAATCAGGAATCCGGAGAAACTGAATCTTTTGCCGAAAATCTTCTGGAATATCCTCAGTACAGCCGCCCGGAAGAATGGCATGGACAGAAAGTTCCACCAGTTCTTCTCTCCGGACATCACGCAAATATTGAAGCATGGAGACGGGAACAGTCCATTTTGCGTACAGCAAAGCGTCGCCCGGATCTTTTGAAAAAAGCAGATCTGACAAACAAAGAATGGAGTCAGGTCCGACAGTGGAAGAAAGAATGGAAGGCCGCAGAAACTGAGGCCTCTGATAAATAAAGGAGCAGTTTATGAAAACATCAGATTTTTACTATGATCTGCCGAAAGAACTGATTGCTCAGGATCCGTTGGAAGACAGAAGTTCCTCCAGACTTCTGCACCTTTCCATGCAAGATGGATCTTTTGAACACAGACATTTTACAGATATTCTGGACTATCTTCATAAAGGAGATTGCCTGGTCATCAACGATACAAAAGTTATACCGGCTCGTTTATATGGCCATAAGGAAGAAACGGGTGCTGTGATCGAGATACTTCTTCTGAAACGAAGAGAAAATGATATATGGGAGTGTCTTGTAAAACCTGGCAAGAAAGCACGTCCGGGAGCAAAGATTACGTTTGGAGACGGAATTTTAAAAGGAGAGATCATCGATGTTGTTGATGAAGGCAATCGACTGATCCAGTTTCATTACGATGGTATTTTTGAAGAAATTCTCGATCAGCTTGGGGAAATGCCGCTTCCTCCGTACATTACCCATAAATTAAAAGATAAGAACCGTTATCAGACTGTTTATGCCAAAAATGACGGTTCAGCTGCGGCTCCTACAGCCGGTCTGCACTTTACCCGAGAACTTCTGAAACAAGTGGAAGATATGGGAGTTAAAATTGCCCATGTTACGCTTCATGTTGGTCTGGGAACCTTCCGGCCGGTAAAGGTGGATGATGTCGAACAGCATCATATGCATTCTGAATTTTACATGGTAGAAGAAGATCAGGCAAAACTGATCAATGATACAAAGAAAAACGGCGGAAGAGTGATTTCTGTTGGAACCACGAGCTGTCGTACACTGGAATCAGCTACTGATGAGAATGGAATCCTTCAGGCAGGAAGTGGCTGGACAGAAATTTTTATTTATCCGGGATATCATTTTAAAATGATTGATGGACTGATCACGAATTTTCATCTTCCGGAATCTACGCTTCTTATGCTGGTATCTGCACTGGCAGGAAAAGAACATATCATGGCAGCTTATGAGGAGGCAGTAAAGGAACGGTATCGTTTCTTTTCGTTTGGGGATGCCATGCTGATTCTCTGATGTGTCCGCTTTGATGAATATAAAACAGGACTACCCTTTTTCTTTTTGATTTGCTATAATAGGCATATTGAAGAGAAAAAGGGTTTTTTATTTATTTTTGTTTTCAAAAGATAATATATCAAAAGGAGAAGGATATATGGATACACCAATCATTGCCCAGTATTATAGAGAGACAGAACCGGAAAAACGTAAGGAACTGCTGGAGCAGGCAATTGCATCCGGAGAAGATCAGGAAGCAAATAAGATCCGTAAAGAAATCTGGGAAGCACGTTACAAAGGAACGACAAACGAAGGGGGCATTGCCGACGGTTATCTGAAATTCTGGATGGCATTGGAATTTAATCGAAATGCAGGTCACAAAGTATTTGGCTCTGGAAGAGCACAGAAGGAAATACGCAAAGAACTGGATGATGTAAAATTCCGGGAAATCCGTGCAAAAAGTGCTCTTCATGAAGAACTTCTTCACAGAGAGTGCCAGCATCTTGTCAGATTTTATATGGATCTTTGTGAAAAAGACAAAAACTATAACAGTGTACTTTGCGGACTTATCACGATAAAAAAAGACAGTGCAAAAGCAAAACTGCAGAGAGACATTTATGAAACTGCCATATTGCTTCCACAGGAGATTGGCCTTGAAGAGGATTTGGACCTTCTGACAAAAGCTGCCCGTGAAATGTATGAACTGCAGTTTCCGGGAGAAAGACTTCCGGAATAAATATGGCATATCAGGAAATACTATATGTACTATGCAAAAACGGAGGCAACAATGAATTTAGATGATTTAAAAGCATATAAACTTGTCAGAAAAGAAAACCTGAGTGATATCCGCTCAACAGGCTACCTGCTTCGCCACATCAAAACAGGAGCAAGAATAATGGTAATCGAAAACGATGATGACAATAAAGTATTCAACATCGCTTTTCGTACTCCGCCAAAGAACAGCACCGGTGTTGCACACATTCTGGAACACAGTGTACTTTGCGGATCCAGAGATTTTCCTTTAAAAGATCCATTTGTAGAACTGGTAAAAGGTTCTTTGAATACATTTTTAAATGCAATGACTTATCCGGATAAAACCTGTTATCCGGTAGCAAGTTGCAATGAGCAGGATTTTCAGAATCTGATGCATGTGTATCTGGATGCTGTATTTTATCCAAATATTTACAAAAAAGAAGAAATCTTCCGTCAGGAAGGATGGAGCTACCATCTGGAGAAGCCAGAAGGTCCATTGACTTATAATGGTGTTGTTTACAATGAGATGAAAGGGGCATTTTCTTCTCCTGATGATGTGCTGGAAAGAGATATCATGAACTCCCTGTTTCCGGATATCACCTATGGTTGTGAGTCCGGTGGTGATCCGGATAATATTCCGGAGCTGTCCTATGAAGAGTTCCTGGAATTCCACAGAACTTATTACCATCCGTCCAACAGCTATATTTACCTGTATGGAAATATGGATATGACAGCAAAACTTGATTTTATTGATCGGAATTATCTTTCTGCATTTGACAGTCTGGATGTGGATTCGGAGATTCGTGAACAGCAGCCCTTTGATAAAATGCATGATCTGGTCATGGAGTATCCGGTTGCAGAGAGTGAGAGTGAAGAAAATAATTCGTATCTGGCATACAGTGTTGTGACAGGAACTGCCATGGATACTTTAAAATGTACTGCTTTTGATATATTGGATTATGCTCTCTTAAGTACTCCGGGAGCACCTCTTAAGAAAGCACTTCTGGATGCCGGAATCGGATCGGATGTGTATGGTTCCTATGAGGATGGTATCCGACAGACGTATTTTGATGTTGTTGCCAAAGGTGCTGATCCTGGCAGAAAAGAAGAATTTGTTTCCATTATCCGCAAAGTTCTGACAGACACGGTCGAAAACGGAATCGATCCAAAAGCACTGGAAGCAGGAATCAATTATATGGAATTCCGCTATAGAGAAGCTGACTTTTCCTCTTACCCGAAGGGACTGATCTACGGTCTGGATATTCTGGACAACTGGCTTTATGATGATGAACATCCATTCGCGCAGGTTCAGTTGATTCCTGTCTTCGACAAATTAAAAGAATTAAAGAATCAGGGTTATTTTGAAGATCTGATTCAGAGATATCTTCTGGATAATCCTCACGGTTCTGTTCTGACATTGAATCCATCCAGAGGCCTGACTGCCAGAAAAGCCAAAGCACTGGAAGACAAACTGGACGCATATCTTTCTTCTCTATCTGAAGAGGAAAAAACAGAACTTGTTAAAAAGACTGCGAATCTGGAACAGTATCAGGAAGCACCGGAGGATCCGGAAGCGGCTAAATGTATACCTATGTTGAAGAGAGAAGATATTCGTAAAGAAATCACACCTTTTACGAATGAAGCTCTGGATATAGATGGAAGCCTTTTCCTGTATCATGAAGTTCCAACAAATGGAATCGGTTATCTGGATCTGATGTTTGATCTGAAAGACCTTGCAGATGAAAAAATACCATATCTTGGTCTTTTAAAATCTGTACTTGGATATGTAGATACAGCTCATTATACTTATGGGGAGCTGACAAATGAGATCAATGCACAGACAGGTGGTATTATGTGCGGGGTAGAAGTATTTGATCATGCAGATTCTGTAGATGCATTCCGTGCTTTCTTTTCTGTAAGAGGAAAAGCCATGTATCCAAAAACAGATGTTCTGTTTAAAATGATCCGTGAGATCATCAATACCTCTAGTCTGAAAGACACCAAACGTCTTCATGAGATCATTGCACAGGTGAAGTCAAGAGCACAGTCCAGTCTGGTAAGTGCGGGCCATTCAACAGCAGTACTGCGTGCAGCTTCCTATACATCACCAATGGCCGCATTTCAGGACAAAATGGCAGGTATTGCGTATTACCAATTTATTGAAAAACTGGACAAAGAATTTGAAGAACGTAAAGATGATCTTGTAAAAGAACTTTCTCATCTTATGCAGGAAATTCTCCGACCGGAATATCTGTGTGTCAGCTATACAGGTGAAAGGGATTCTCTTATGGATGTACAGAAGCAGGTAAAAGCTCTGAAACAGACACTGCATAAGGAAGCGGTCAGTGTACAGCATCAGAATATGACATGTGTAAAGGAAAACGAAGGCTTCACAACTTCCGGACAGGTACAGTATGTGGCTCAGACAGGTAATTTCCGAAAAAAAGGTTATGAATATACAGGTGCACTGAATATTCTGAAAGTTGCCCTGAGCTACGATTACCTCTGGACGAATATCCGTGTCAAGGGCGGTGCATATGGCTGTATGAGCGGGTTCAAACGCAGTGGTGAGAGTTTCTTTGTTTCTTACCGTGATCCACATCTGAGACGTACTCTGGATGTATTCAAGGGCATTCCGGAATATGTACGTTCTTTTAAGGCGGATGAAAGGGAAATGACAAAATACATTATTGGTACAATCAGTGGCAAAGATGTACCACGTACCCCAAAGATGCAGGGAGCAATCTCCAGAAGTGCGTGGTTCTGTGGAATTACTGAAGAAATGGCACAGAAAGAACGAGATGAGATTCTAAAAGCAAGTGAGACAGATATTCAGGAACTTGCGCCACTGATCGAGGCAATTCTTGACAATGATGCGGTCTGCGTTGTCGGAAGTGAACCGGCAATTGAAAAAGAAAAAGAACTGTTTGATACAGTCCTTCCTCTGATCAGCTGTTGAGAAAGAAAACAGTATATAAAAATATACAGGAGTTATCGTAAATGAAAGAAAATTTTAAATCAGGTTTTACTGCGATCATTGGCCGTCCAAATGTTGGTAAATCTACATTGATGAATCATCTGATCGGTCAGAAGATTGCAATCACATCAAAAAAACCGCAGACTACCCGTAACCGTATCCAGACGGTCTATACCTGCGAAGATGGTCAGATTGTTTTTCTGGATACACCGGGCATCCATAAAGCCAAGAATAAACTTGGCGAATATATGGTACAGGTAGCAGAACGTACACTGAAGGATGTTGATGTGATTCTGTGGCTTGTGGAACCAACAACCTTCATTGGTGCAGGTGAACGCCATATTGCAGAACAGTTGAAGGGCCTGCATCTGCCGGTCATTCTTGTGATTAATAAAGTCGATACGGTTGATAAAGATGAAATTCTGAAGGCCATCGATACTTATCGTAAGCTGTATGATTTTGATGAGATCATTCCGTGTTCTGCACTTCGTAATCAGAATACAGAAGATATTATTCCATGTATTCTGAAATATCTGCCATATGGTCCGATGTTTTATGATGAAGACACTGTGACAGATCAGCCACAGAGACAGATTGCCGCAGAGATCATCCGTGAAAAAGCGCTTCACGCACTTGATGCGGAAATTCCACATGGAATTGCCGTTGCAATTGATACCATGAAGGAACGACCGGGCAAACGTCAGCTTGTAGATATTGAAGCTACGATTATCTGTGAGCGTGACTCTCATAAGGGAATCATTATCGGTAAGCAGGGTGCCATGCTCAAAAAGATTGGAAGCAATGCACGCTATGAACTCGAACAGATGTTGGATGCAAAAGTTAACCTGAAGCTCTGGGTAAAAGTACGTAAGGACTGGCGTGACAGTGACTTTATGATCAAAAACTTTGGTTACGATAAAAAAGAGATTTGATAAAAGGAAAGCTGATGAATGAGTGATCTGATCACAGTGCAGGGAGTTGTGATCTCTGCTATGCCTGTGGGTGAATATGACAAAAGAATTGTACTTCTTACAAGAGAACGGGGAAAGATTTCGGCATTTGCAAAAGGTGCCCGACGTTTGAACAGTCCGTTTATGGCTGCGGCTGATCCGTTTGTATTTGGAAATTTTACATTGTATGAAGGTCGGACAAGTTACAATTTGAATCAGGTTTCGGTTACTCATCATTTTGTTGAACTTGCGACTATGCAGCCAGGAGTTTATTACGGCTATTATTTCCTCGAACTGGCAGATTATTTCGGGCGAGAGGGGACGGACGAAAAAGAGATGATGAATCTTCTCTATGTAACTGTGAAGGCACTTCTGAATTCCCGGATGGATAATCGACTGATTCGTTGTATCTATGAGCTTCGTACGATGACAGAACAGGGCTTGTGTCCACAGTTATTTCAGTGTGCCGGATGTGGCTGCGAAATTACTGGTGAAGAGAGTTGTTTCTTCTCTCAGGAACTGCATGGGATCCTTTGTGAATCCTGTGCAAGGGGCAAAAGAGAAGCCCGACGGATTTCCCCTTCTGCATTATATGCCATGAGATACATAGCAACAGCTTCCCTGGGAAAATTATATACTTTCTGTGTTGATCCGGATGTACTTCTGGAACTGGAGCAGATCATTCATCTCTATACAGCAAGAAATACCGATAGAAAATTCAAAAGTCTCCAGATTCTGGAGGTTATGAAATAGCTTTTGGGGATAAGAATAATTTTATCAATTTAGTCTGCAAAAATAAAAAAGTTGAAATATCTCTGAAATGCGGTATAATGATGAGAAAACGTAACGAATTAAAACGAAGAGGAGAATTATCATGGAAAAGACAATGGAAAAAATTGTTGCCCTGGCCAAAGCCAGAGGATTTGTTTATCCAGGTTCCGAAATCTACGGCGGTCTGGCAAACACATGGGATTATGGTAATCTTGGTGTTGAACTGAAAAATAACGTAAAACGTGCGTGGTGGCAGAAATTCGTTCAGGAATCTCCGTACAATGTAGGTGTTGACTGTGCAATCTTGATGAATCCACAGACATGGGTTGCTTCCGGCCACCTTGGTGGATTTTCTGATCCGCTGATGGACTGTAAAGAATGTCATGAGCGTTTCCGTGCGGACAAACTGATTGAAGATTTTTGCGCCGAGCATGATATTGCAATCGAAGGAAGCGTAGATGCGTGGTCTCAGGAACAGATGATGAATTTCATCAAAGAACATGAAGTTCCGTGTCCGTCCTGCGGCAAACATAATTTTACAGATATCCGTCAGTTTAACCTGATGTTCAAAACTTTCCAGGGTGTAACGGAAGACGCAAAAAATACAGTTTATTTAAGACCAGAAACAGCACAGGGTATCTTTGTAAACTTCAAAAATGTCCAGAGAACTTCCCGTAAAAAGATTCCATTTGGTATTGGACAGATTGGTAAATCTTTCCGTAATGAGATCACACCGGGTAATTTCACTTTCCGTACACGTGAATTTGAGCAGATGGAACTTGAATTCTTCTGTGAACCGGATACAGACCTTGAATGGTTCGCGTACTGGAAGAAATTCTGTCTTGACTGGTTGAGCTCTCTTGGTCTCAAGGATGATGAAGTACGTTATCGTGATCATGACAAAGAAGAACTGAGCTTCTACAGTAAAGCAACCACAGATGTAGAATTCCTTTTCCCATTTGGATGGGGCGAACTGTGGGGAATCGCAGACAGAACAGATTATGACCTGACTCAGCACCAGAATGTATCCGGACAGGATCTGACATACTTTGATGATGAGAAAAAGCAGAAATATATCCCATATGTAATTGAACCATCACTGGGTGCTGACCGTATGGTACTTGCATTCCTTTGCAGTGCATATGATGAAGAAGTTCTGGACGCAGAAAAGAATGATGTTCGTACAGTTCTTCATTTCCATCCGGTTCTGGCTCCGGTTAAGATTGGTGTGCTTCCTCTGTCAAAGAAGCTGAACGAGGGCGCTGAAAAGATTTTCCAGAAGCTCAGCAAGAAATATAACTGTGAATTTGATGACCGTGGAAATATCGGTAAACGTTACAGAAGACAGGATGAGATCGGTACACCGTTCTGCATCACATACGACTTTGAATCCGAAAACGACGGAGCTGTCACTGTCCGTGACCGTGACACCATGGAACAGGTTCGTGTGAAGATTGAAGAACTTGAGGCATATTTCGCTGATAAGTTTACATTCTAAGTAAATAAAGATATATATAAATTCACCCGTATGATATATATGATACCGGCAAACAGGCTTCGGAAATCGTCATTTCTAAGATGTGAATTGCATCGTTAAAACCGTCTGTAAAAATCATAAACTCGCTTCGCTCAAACAGTATGATTTTTACAGACAACACGATTTATTCCCATCTAAGAACTGTCAAATTTCCCGCAGAAGGTTTGCTGTATCATATAATATCTACGGGTGTTTTGCGTTTTTCATGTAATTACTTAGATGGCAAACGACTCAGCGAAGCTATGCCGGGGATGACGCTGGCGGCGGTTTTGTCCGCCGCCGCCAATCCACCGAAATCTATGCTGCATCAGAAACAGGAAATATATGTGTTGAGGATTCTGCGAGCCTGAGATACTTCGTGAATATACTTAACAGGTAGAAATATACGTTGCCGTGAGAAATGACATTGTTTGAGCGTAAGCGAGTTATGTCATTTCTCATGGCGTTTTTAGTATATTGATAGCTGTTCTAGTATATTAGAAGTCTCTCACATGAGGAGAATACCAACACATATATAGCCTGTTTCGTGAAGTAAGCATAAGAGAGAAAATCTCCAACACATATATAGCCTGTTTCATGAAGTGAAGATGAGTGAAGTGAATATAAATGGGCAGAATTACAAGTTATATTCCGAGATATTTTGTCAAATATAAACATAATTTCTATAAATATAGATATTTATGAAACTTAAACAATACATATTGCACAAAATAACTTGACTAATCAAATAACTTTTGGTAATATTATACATTATATGTAATGCATAAATGCACAAAAGGAGATGACAGCATGGCAAAAAAACGTAATATCATTGTAGGACAGTCCGGAGGACCTACATCAGTAATCAATTCCAGTCTGGCAGGAGTATACAAGAACGCTATCGAACGTGGTTTCGACAAAGTATACGGCATGCTTCACGGAATCCAGGGCCTTCTGGATGAACAATATATCGATCTCTCTACACAGATTCATTCCGAGCTTGATATCGAATTGCTAAAACGTACTCCATCGGCATTTCTGGGATCATGTCGTTTCAAACTTCCGGAGATTCACGAAGATAAAGCAATTTATGAGAAAATCTTTGAAATCCTGAACCGCCTGGATATTGATGCGTTTATCTACATTGGCGGAAACGATTCTATGGATACCATAAAGAAACTTTCTGATTATGCGATTCTTACTGGCCAGAAGCAGAAATTCCTTGGTGTTCCAAAGACCATTGATAATGACCTTGCACTGACTGATCATACACCAGGTTTCGGAAGTGCAGCCAAATACATTGGCGCGTCTACCAAAGAAGTCATCCGTGATGCACAGGGCCTTACCTATAAGAAGAGTATGATCACGATCATGGAGATCATGGGACGTAATGCAGGATGGCTGACCGGTGCGACAGCACTTGCACGTACAGAAGACTGTGATGGACCAGATCTTATCTATCTGCCGGAAGTTCCGTTTGATATTGATAAATTCCTTGTCAAAGTCAAAGATCTCCTCAAGAAAAAATCCTCTGTTGTGATTGCAGTGTCTGAAGGAATCCGTCTTGCAGATGGGCGTTATGTATGCGAACTTGGAAGTTCTGGAGATTATGTTGATGCATTTGGCCATAAACAGCTGGCCGGAACTGCAACTTATCTTGCAAATTTCCTTGCAGCAGAATGTGGCTGTAAGACAAGAGCTGTAGAGCTTTCTACGTTACAGAGAAGCGCTTCTCATATGGCATCCAGAGTAGATATTGATGAAGCATTTATGGTAGGCGGAGCAGCAGTAAAAGCAGCCGACGAAGGTGATACCGGCAAAATGATCGTTATTGACCGTGTTTCAGATGATCCTTATATGGCTAAGACCGGTATTTATGATGTACACCGTATAGCAAATGAAGAAAAAGTTGTTCCACGTAACTGGATGAATAAAGATGCCTCCTATGTAACAAAAGATTTTGTTGATTATATCAGTCCTCTGATTCAGGGAGATTATCAGCCAATCATGGTAAATGGTCTTCCGAGACATCTTGTACTTAATTTAAAAAAGAAACGATAAGTCAATATATGATTTGGGGAAAACTTACAAAGTTTTCCCCATTTTTTGACAGTTTAACCTTGACTATTTGTACTAAACTCTATACAATAATTATGTGCGTATAAAACATAGGTTTTATGTGAAAAGAACAAAATAATTAGGAGGAAAATGTAAAATGGCAAAATGGGTTTACATGTTTACAGAAGGTAACGCTAATATGAGAAACCTTCTGGGTGGTAAAGGTGCCAACCTTGCTGAAATGACAAACCTTGGTCTTCCTGTACCGCAGGGCTTCACAATCACAACAGAAGCTTGTACTCAGTACTATGAAGACGGAAGACAGATCAATGATGAGATCATGGCTCAGATCATGGAAGCAATCACTAAAATGGAAGGAGTTACCGGTAAGAAATTCGGTGACAAAGAAAATCCTCTGCTTGTTTCCGTTCGTTCTGGTGCCAGAGCTTCCATGCCTGGTATGATGGATACTATCCTGAACCTTGGTTTAAATGAAGACGTTGTTAACGTACTTGCTGAAAAATCCGGCAATGCTCGTTGGGCATGGGACTGCTACAGAAGATTCATCCAGATGTATTCTGATGTAGTTATGGAAGTTGGTAAGAAATACTTTGAAGAGCTTATCGACAAAATGAAAGAAGAAAAAGGCGTTACTCAGGACGTTGATCTTACAGCAGAAGATCTTAAGACTCTTGCCGGACAGTTTAAAGCTGAGTACAAAGAGAAGATCGGAGCAGATTTCCCGTCAGACGCAAAAGAGCAGTTAATGGGAGCTGTTAAAGCTGTATTCCGTTCATGGGATAACCCGAGAGCAAACGTATACCGCCGTGACAATGATATCCCGTATTCATGGGGAACTGCTGTCAACGTACAGATGATGGCATTCGGAAATATGGGAGATGACTGTGGTACAGGTGTTGCATTTACACGTGACCCTGCTACAGGAGAGAACGGACTTTTCGGAGAGTTCCTTACAAATGCACAGGGCGAAGACGTAGTTGCAGGTGTTCGTACACCGATGCACATTTCCGAGATGGAACAGAAATTCCCGGAAGCGTTCGCACAGTTCAAAGATGTGTGCAAAACACTTGAAACACACTACAGAGATATGCAGGACATGGAGTTTACTGTAGAGCATGGTAAACTGT
>OHDA01000865.1_pt1 | contig 13186 bp, 14 predicted proteins | sample 1566881 | NCBI WGS metagenome assembly OHDA01 (sample SAMEA3879585, study PRJEB24766) | human gut metagenome | biome: human-associated habitat; feature: feces | place: USA | collected 1985/1987
GACAGTGATGCAGCAGCAAAAGCCGTTCATAGCCGTCCATCCCGTGGGCCTGGGTTCCAATGCCTTTGAACCGTTCCAGCACATCGGCCTGAATCTGTTCCAGGCGGGACGCGGCCTGCTTTACGTCCTCGGCCTCCACTGTGAAGGTCAGGCACAGGCTACGTTCCGTCTTGCACAGGCTGGCTTTCGTGAGCAGCATATCGGAAAATTCCTTACGGATAGGGTCAAAGCTGTCGCCGGTGGGTGGGATACGCAGGATTTTCCGATACTCCGCCATATCCGGATAATAGCAGACCACGGAAAGCTGAAAGGCCACCGTGGGGCCGAAATAGTTGACCAGTCGGCAGTACAGTTCAAAGATGACCGCCTTATCATCGTCGGACGCTTCGGCATAGCTGCGATCCTCAAACGCAATGCTTTTGCTGTAAAGGCGGTTCCCCAGGCTGCATACCCCATTCTCATACATTTCCTCATAGGGAATAGTCTGCTGGGCAGTGGCGGCAATCTTACCGTCGCGCTTTGCCCGTCGGATTGCCTTTGCGAGCTGCTTTTTCTGTGCGGCACTTAACGGCGTGTCCGGACGGATGATCAACTCGTCGCCCCAGCCCACGGCCCGTTTTCTTTCCCGTCTTTTCAGTAGTGGAAACAAGCTGTTTCACCTCCTCGTCAAAATAGGCTTGCCGCTCCAGGGCGGCAAATCGGTTGTCTGTCCGGTAGGGACGCGCCTGTTGCGTCAGGAACCGGACGCGGATATAGTTTTTCAGCATCTTTTCCGGCGGCTGCCCGTTCTTTTCGTAGAGTGCGAAAAAGAAGAATGGCAGGGCCGTGGTAATCAGAAGAACCAGAGCAATATCGTTGCCCAGACTTTTCCGGGTCAAAAAGTAGATTGGCACGGCTACCAGCGCGGCCAGCACAAAAAAGATGAGCTGCCGTTTCGTCAGGCCGAACACAACCTTGCTTTTCACCTCGGTCAAGTCCTTTGTGATGTTCACATGGGCCAATCAACTCACCTCCCGTAATATTTTTTCATAGCGGTATTTCATCTGTTCCGGAGCCTGGAGGACTTTGGGCCTGCGCGCCCCTGTCCAGTGCTTTCCACCGGCAAGACCGGCACAAGTCCAGCCCGCTGCCCGGATACTGGCTCCGTTTTCCGTATCCAATGTGTAGGTAATGATTTTCCGGTATCCCATCGCCTTTGCTGCACGGGCGGCGGCAGCATAAAGAAAGCTGCACACGTTCCGGCCTCCGAGCGTACAAAGGCGTGTCACTTCCAATGTAAAACCGTCATCCAGATACCGGCTGACGGGCCTTCCGGCAATCACCACGCCTACCAATTCCCCGCAGCTTTCACAGCCGATAGAGAACTTATATCCCTGGACACGCCGATGGTGCCGGTGGTGCTTTTCCACAAATTCATTTGCCTGCGCCAGTGTCAGGGGGATCAATGTCAGCATGGCGGCCACCCCTGAATGGAGCCTGCGGCCTCATTTCCCCATACATCCCATCCCGGCGCACGGCTGCGGGCGAAAAGCTCAATCCTGGGAACGTCGCCCATCAGCCGGACGATGCGGCTGCGGGCTTCCTCCGGTTTCTTGCTGTGTTCCTCGATGTGGGACAAAATCACCTGATGTACCCCGGCATTGGCACGTTTCGGGTGCCCTCTGGTTGCAAGCAAACAGATCTCGGCGTTTGCCCGCGTCCAGTAACCCATGCCGGTGAACAGGGTGGGCGCTTTCCGGTTTTGCTTCACCCAAACGAAAGCGACGGATTTATAGGAAAATCCCCAGGCATCCAGCACCGGCCACGCCTCTTTCAGCAGGGGAAACGTCACCCAAAGGAACAGGGCACAGTCCTTTGCTGCCAAAAGCTGAACCGGCAGCGCCTTTATATCCTCCAAAGACATGGTGGAATAATGGCTTTCCGCAGACCGGCCCGCGCCCTTTTTGCTCCACACCCGGTAATGCCAGGGTGGATCGGCATAGATTACAGAATATTTTCCAGGTTCATTCACTCGTCCACCTCCTTTAATGGGCGTTCAGAATACTTTTTGCTACGCTGCCTGATTTGAACAGGCTGAAACAGAGCAGGACGGTATAGGCAACGCAAGTCCAGATAGCTCCGTGCAGGTCGCCGCCGGACAGAGACAGGCTTTTGACCAGAATCGCATAAATCCCGGTGATGACCATGATTAAGAAGCCTTGCAGTCCCAGGGCAACCAGGCCCCGGATGTAGTTGGTGCCAATATTTCCCCACTCATGGTTGGCAAAGGTGGCAAAAGGCAGCGGCCCTACGCTGGCATAGATATATATTTCAATCATTCTGCCGTAGAGGATGATGGTAATGAGCGCACCCATCACCGTCATGGCGAAGCTGACTACCCAGGTTTCCAGCATCAGGGCAAAGAGTTCGCCCAGGCCCTTTGCCTCCAGTTCGGTGGTGATTGACGCCAAGGCTGACGAAATATCTATGCTGGCGTTTGCGTCAATGACCCCGGCGCTTTGCTGCACCATTGTCTGTGCCACCTCAAAGATGGCGATGATAAAGTCGAATGTATGGCTGACGACGTAGGCCGCAATCCCGGCCTTGATGATCCATTTGAAAAAGATGAACGTATCAAAGTCGTGCATATTGTTCCGGTCTATGACCATACGGATCAGTTCATAGGACAGGACTGCGGCAATCACAAGGCCCGCGATGGGGACGATTACAGACTCGGACAGGCTGTGAATCATAGAGAAGACGCCGGAGTTCCATTGCTCCGGCGTCTTTCCAACTTCCCCTGCGATAGTAGCGACCTTTGTATTTACATCACCAAACATATTCGACAGGTTTCCCGTGATGGCTTCGATCAGGAAATCCTTAATCCATTCTGTTATCGCGTCGATGATAAAATCCATAGGCCGTTACCCATACATTAACCGAGCAGGCCAGACAGCAGGGGAACCACCTTCAGGCCCAGGAGAATGACCCCTCCTCCGGCCATCAGTTGCTTGACCCCCTGGCTTTTGGAGGCAGGATTATCCCCTCCGTAACCTTCCATAAGGTTGATAACGCCCCACACGCCGACACCGGCACCAATGGCAGTCACGACGGTAGACAGAGAAGAAACAGCAGTAGTAAAGAATTCCATAGGAACCTCCTTGTAGTGTGAAAATAGATTGATAGAAACAAAAAAGGCCCACACCGTTTGAAAAAATACGCTGCAAACGGTGTGGGCGGTTAAGCCGCAGAAATCGAGTCGGCTTCTCCCAGGTCATAGACCTCAAATTCATCCTCCGGCTTTACTTTCAGCCGGTGGGCTAAGTACCCCTTCACATCCAGGGTGTACTTCGGGTTGGCATCGGCGGTGTACCGATACATCGGGTGGCGGGTCAGGTCATACTTGCGCGAATAGAACGGCCGGACGCCCTGCACCTGCAAAATGCAGCGGCTGGAGGGCATAACCGCCAGTTCATCCACGCTTTTTAATTCCTTTCCCAATTTTTGATAATTTAGGCCATAGCTGCGGGAAGTCCCCCGCGTGTCGCTGGTGTTATAGGTGTCAATGGTTTCCTTGCCAAGCATAGTAGCCACCATCTTTAGGCTGCTTTCCTCCTTGCCGCCAAGAAACAAAAGCGACGAGCAGCAGCCCGCAATGGTTTCCGCATTGTCCCGGTACATTCCTTTAAGTTGGCTGTACGTCTGGAGGACGATATGCGCCGAGATATTCCGGGAACGGATAACGCTGACCAAATGCTCCCAGTTGGGAATTTTCTGATTGGCAAACTCGTCAAACAGGCAGGTCACATGAACCGGCAGCCGCCCATGATAGACGGTCAGCGCACGGTTACAAAGGACGTTGAACATCTGAGAGTACATCATCGCTGAGATGAAATTGAACGTGGGATCACTGTCGGACACCACCGCAAACAGGGCGATTTTTTCCTCCCCCAGCTTTTCCAGTTCCAATTCATCGTACTCCATCATTTCCCGTACTGCCTGAATATCAAAGGGGGCCAGCCTTGCACCGCAGGAAATCAGGATCGATTTTAGAGTTTTGCCCGCAGCCATCTTAAATTTCTTATATTGACGGACTGCAAAGTGGTTTGCGTCGCGCTGCTCCAACTGTTCAAACAGCAGATCCACCGCCGACTTAAAGTTTTCATCGTCCTCCCGGCATTCGCAGGCATTGAGCATATCCAGCAGAGTGGTCATGTTCTTTTCTTCTTCCGGGGCTTCATAGTAGATGTAGGCGATTAGCGCCTGATACAACAGGGCCTCGGCCTTGCTCCAGAAGTCATCCCCGCCCTTGCTTTCCTTGCTCTGCGTGTTCTCCATGATAACCGTCACCAAAGAGAGAATGTCGGTTTCACTGTGAAGGTAGTGGAAGGGATTATAGTGCATCGAGCAGCCAAAGTCGATGGTGTTCAGGATTTTCAGCTTATAGTGACCTTGCTGCACCAGCGCACGGCCTACCTCCTCCACGACAGTCCCTTTCGGATCGGAGCAGACATAGGAGGCGTTCATCTGAAGCAGATTGGGCTTGATGTGATAGCGGGTTTTTCCGCTGCCGCTGCCTCCGATCACCAGGACGTTGAGGTTGACATTCCGTTTTTCTGGGTCGGCAATCTTCCCAAGGGTCAACCGCTCCGTATCGGTCAACAGGATATTTTGGGAGAAATCGGAGTTGATGAACGGCGCTATATCTTTTTCGTTGCCCCATCGGGCCGTGCCGTATTCTTCTCCGTGCCGGTACTTCTTTGCGCTTTTTATTTTTGACCAGACCACCAGACGCAGCAGCACAGCCGCCGCTGCGCCCACCAGCAGGTCAAAGGGATGAAAACTGGGGAGCGGATTTTGAAATACCAGCCCCAGCTTTGTAAAGGCTGCCAGCAGCCGGTCAATCACATCGCCGCCGGTAGTCAGCCGGTAGGCTTCACCCAACTTCGTGCAGAGCAGACCGGCAATCAGGTAGGGAAGGCTGGCTTTGAGTGCCTTTGCCGGATTGATTTTTGGCAGGTTCTTCATCGCGTCACCTCCTGCTGTTTGTTGCGGGAGAGAGACTGCGCCATTTTCCGGACAACCTCCTGAAGCTGTGTAAGCTGACGGCGAACCGACGGCTTTTCCTGGGATTGGCGCTTTACCACCTTGCCGGAATATTCCGCAAAGGCAGCGGTCAACGCATCCGCGTCCCGTGACTTGAAAAAGACCAGATAGCGGGGAGGCTGGCTTGTGGTGTCCTTTTTCAGTGCGAAATCAACGCCGTATTTACGGGCAACACGCTCAAAGGACTTGATGTTGCCATCTGTGATCTCGATATTGGAAACGCCTGCGCCCTGCCGGACAAGGTGCTTCACACTCTGCTTGCCCTTATAAATTTTCGAGTTCTTCTGGCTTTTTGTCATTTCTGCCAGGGCTTTTTCCAGGGCCTTCTTCAAGAGATTTGCGGTCAGCTTTCCCGCTTTAATGCTGATCGCCACAGATTTTTGTTCCAATTCTTCCTGCATGGGCTATCCTCCTTTCCGGCAGGGTGGAAATGGAAAGCAGAATACTAAGGCGGCACCACCAGCCGGTGCAGCAGGAAACGCAGTCGCCGGTGAAAGAAATCAACGGGCTTCTTCATGGCCCTGGCTCCGGATTTTCAAAATGCCGTCCAGCGTGGTGGCCGTAATACCAAGCCGCTGCGCCACAGCAATATCGTTCTTTACGGCTTCGTCCACCTCGTCGCCGCAGACAATCAACACATGGCTGCGCCGCAGCAGCTCCCGCGCCATGTCAATCCCGTCCTTGTGTTCGGCGGGGATGGAGTCATTGAGGAAGTGCGGCAGATAGAGGATAGGGCAGATCGGGGTAAACCCGGCCTGATAAACCTTGCGGCAGTAGACCACCGCCTGGTCGGTGTCGGTAAATTCCTGGCCGCTCCAGGCGGCAGAAATGTAAGCAAACGGTTTCTTCATGGGGTCGCTCCTTTCTCCGGCTTCGTGCCGGGTGGCAAACAAACGCCCCCGCGTCAAGAATGAAATGAACGCGCACCGTGCGCGTTCTTGACACAGTGCCGTTCATTTGCAGATTGGTAACCAAGGGCGGGCCGGATAAGACCGGCTCGCCAGCCTTGTTTGAGTATGAAAAAACAGTTACCCGCTGCCGTACATATCGTGATTGACAAGTGCGGTGTAGTAACTGTTGATGGTAGTAGGCGCATTGTAAAGGGAGGTCAGCAGGTAGGCGCGGATGTTCCGCACCTTCGTCGTATTCTCATGCAGGCTGCTGATCACATACTCGATGTGGCCGGAGTCCAGCTTCAGCAGCCTGCTTTTCACAACCTCCTTTGGGTAGTCCTCGCCTCCAATGCGGATCATTTTTCGGGTGCTGCATACCGTGTCTACCAGAATGTCCAGAATTTCATCCAGCAGGTCGCAGTCATAGCCCAGGTTTTTCCGGAGAATGTCATACTCGATGTTCTCCTTCAAAATCTCCCGATAGGCCCGTATCGTATCCATCGTATCAGCCGCCGTAGGCGGTCTATCCTCCGAAGGCTGCGCCGCCGGATGGATAGATGGATCAGTATCGTTCCTATCAGTCTTATTCTTATCAGTATTGATTGTGTCCGATTTTCGGAAGTCTTGACTTCCTCTTTCCGGATAAAGTTCTTGACGTAGATTTTTGTGGGGCGGCCCTGGCCCTGCTTCTTGCGCTCGATCAGGCCCACCTTGTCTAACTCGGTGAACAGGGACACCGCCTTGTTATGGCCGCAGCACATCGCGTCCATCGCTTCTTCCAATGTGAAGTAGATGAACACGCGCTCCTGTTCGTCCAGCCAGCCATTGCGTATGGACAGCCCCATGCGGTCTAACATCAAGCCGTACAGGATTTTCGCGTCTGCTGTTATACGCCGGAAGCCGGGGTCGGTAAACAACACCTTCGGAATCCGGTAAAAGGTATATTGTTCTGCCTCCGTTCCGTAAAAGTAATCCAATGCACCCGGCTCGGCCATGTTTTCACCCCCTTTTCTCTCAGACCGGCAAAACAAAAGGCGCTGCCCGAAAGCAACACCTTTTGAAGTGAGCGCCGTCCGAAAACGGCGTATTTATAAAATTTTTCAAATCATTTGAAAATGCTTTAATGCGTCCATAATCGCTGCCTCTTTCTCTGGCGGGCACTGCGGTACTTTCGCATCTTCCTTTTTGGATACGTTATAATTTTTTCTTTCGATGATTCCACACTTTCTTTTTATCTGAGCGATATAAAGCTGGCTTACTTTTAGTCCGTACTTGTTCAAAACATAGGCTTTGATTTCATCGTAGGTTGCTTTACTTTCCGCCGCCGTTAAATCCAACTCATCCATCTTAAGTTCTATTTCGATATGATGGTCGACTTTGAGTTTGGACAATAATACTACCGTCTCAATATTTCCCGTCGCAGGAAACATGTCCACGCACTGCACTTTCTTCACCTGATAACCTCTCGCCTGCAGCACTTCAAGATCTCTTGCTAAGCTGGTCGGTTTACAGGAAATATAGACCATCTGCGGCACATTATAGCGGATGATTTTCTCCAGTGCTTTCGGATGGATTCCATCTCTTGGCGGATCTAATATGATCACATCCGGTTTCTCCTTTATATCATCAAGCACTTCAAACACATCCCCGGCAATAAACTCACAATTAGAAAGTCCGTTCCTTTCTGCATTCTCTTTTGCCGCTTCCACTGCTTCTTCTACAATCTCTACGCCAATCACTTTTTTTGCCACAGGAGCAAGCACCTGACTGATCGTGCCTGTTCCGCTGAACAGATCAAACACCGTCAGATCACGGATATCGCCTATGTATTCACGCACTGTTTCATAAAGCACTTCCGCCCCCTTTGTATTTGGCTGAAAAAAGGAGAACGGTGTAATCTTAAATTGTAATCCGAGCAGTTTTTCATAAAAGAAATCCTGACCATATAAAACCCTCGTCTCATCGCTTTTTACAACGTCTGACAAAGAATCATTCAAAATATGAAGAATGCCTACGATTTTCCCTTCAAGCGGAAGCTGTAAAAGCTGTTCTGTCAGTTCTGATAAGTCGTATTCTTCCTGCGTTGTTGTGACAAGATTGACAAGGATCTCTCCTGTCGTATCTCCCCGTCTTAAAAGTAAATGTCTTAAATATCCGACATGCTGCATCTTTTTATAATAACTGACTTTCCGCTCTTTAAAATACTCTAATACGCACACGAGAATTTTATTCATATCTTCATGCACGAGTTTACAGTCGGATGCGGTCAGCACATCATAAGTACTTCCTTTTTTATGAAGTCCGAGCGACAAAGGACCATCTTTATATTCATCTCCGAATGAGAATTCCATCTTATTTCTATATGCAAATTCTTTCGGACTTGCCTTCACACCTTCAAACAAATACTCGCCGTCCACAGCTTCATCCATAATTCTTCGGATCTGTCCTTCTTTCATTTTCATCTGTTCTTCATACGGCATTGTCTGATACATGCATCCACCGCATGCCGGAAAAATACTGCATACAGGTTTCCTCGTTTCAAGAGAGGAATTTTCCAGAACTTCTAACAGCCTGCCTTCTGCATTCCCTTTTTTAAATTTATTTATAATGAATCGCACTTTTTGCCCCGGTACTGCATTTTTTACAGTCACATATCTGGCATCTTTACCTTCTTCTTCAACTTTCACAAGTCCTTTATTCGGAAAATCTACTCTTTCAATTATTCCTTCAAAAATCTGCCCTTTCTTCATAAGCTTTTCCTTTCATAATAATTTTTCTTTTTAACACAGCAGAAAATTACCGCATTAACTCTTACTCTTTTATCAATTTTTCTGTTAACTTTTATGTCAATCCTTCATCCATATATCATTGCAAAGCAGACACCTTTTCAACTGCAAAACAGGCAGGGTGCAGTTTCATCCACACTCTGCCTGTATATTCTGTTTTACTTTTGCAAACAGTTTCTTACACCTGATCGTCTTCGCTGAAATAATCATCGAAGTCATCGTCAAAATCATCTTCAAACTCTTCCAAATAATCCGGTGTAAAGAAACGATACACTGCGTAAGCGATTCCTGCAACTGCTGCCACTGCTCCAATAATTGCCAATACCCAGATCACTTTATTTTTCTGACTTTCCGCCTCTTTTTTGTGCAGCAGATCATTCAGTTTTGTCTCGGCGATAAATTCTTCTACTTTGCTCATAATCTACGTCCTTTCTCTGTTCTGAAAAACAGTCTTTACTTTCTCAATATTATAACACTAACCGCTTTATATTACTACTGATTTTGAGCAAATTCTAAACAGTAATTTTAAGCCCAGTAATTTTGAGCAAGCTCTAAATACTAATTTTAATAATTCTAATAAGCAATCTTTAAATAAATTTCTAAAGCAATTTCTCAAATAGAACAATTCAGCTGCTGCATCCTTGATCGGTCGTTTTTAATGTCTTCGTTTTTTTCGTTTCCAAGTAGCATATAAAATACAGACAGACGCCGACATAATCAAAATCGTTTGCTTCATATATACCTTATTATCTCCGGTTTTTACCGTAACTTCTTCTTTTTTCAAAATAGATACTGTCTGTTCCTGATTTCTCAGATCTCGATGTGCATCAATCAAACAATCACCGAGATACAATACTTCAAAAACTACAATTCTTTTCCCCGGAAATTTTCTTGAATCAACATCAAATTCCATTGTAATCCCGTCTTTTGCGTCTTTCCCCTTAAATGTTTTTTCTGATGTTACCGGTTTCCCGTCCTGAAGCAGTTCTTTTCCTGTATCTGCATCCATCAATATGCCTTTCATCGTATAAGATGCATTTGCTTCCATATATTTAAAATTGACTGTATCGCAGATAATATGTTCCTCTCCTGCAATAATTTCTTTTGCCTTGCTTTCTTTCCAAACGGCGTGTGTATCCGTGATCCGTGTATGATGATTTTCAATCTCCAGAATTTTTTCCTGTTCTCCTTCTACTGTTCCGTCTTCCCTGATCTGAAACTCCCACACTTCTTCATTTTTTATATATCCTGTCAAAGGTTCAGACTCATAAAGACAGTAGACTCCCGGACGCAGATAAGAAAGATGTATTTCTCCATTTTCATCTGTAATATATGTTGTTTTCTCTTCGCTGAGATCTTCCTCTTCTGCATCGGATTCTTCGTTTATTTCCGATATTTTTTCCCGCAGTTCAAATTTCACGCCAGAAAGTGCTTTCTTTGTTTCCCCATCTGATTTTCGGATAACTACAGACGTAGGCTTATTTAATATTTCCGTCTCTTTTGTCACAACCGGTACGTCCTGACCTTCGTACTCTAATTCGATCTCAACGCTCTTTTCCGGCAAAATATAACCTTCTGCCTGCTTTGTCTCTATGATCTCATACGTTCCAAGATACAATTCTTCCGACCATGCTTTCCCGCTTTGGTCTGTCACTAATGATCCGACTACTGTTCCTTTTTCCACACGAACAGTTCCGTCAGGAGTACAAATATCTTCTGCTGCCTTTATCTCAAATTTTACTCCTGAGATTCCTTTTTCTGTTACAGAATCATTTTTTTGAATATAAATGCGCCCTTTCGCCGGTCTGTCTTTCGACTCAACAATAAAAGGTTTCTCCCAGTCATGATTTTCTATAATTGTAAATGGAATTAATCCATCTTCTATAAGATAACCTTGCGGCGCTTCCACCTCCTGAAAATAATAATTTCCGGCAGGAAGTTTCTCAGGCAAAACAAAACTTCCGTTTTCGTCTGTTTTAAACAGATCGTAAACTGATTCATTCGGGTAATGTGTCGTCATCGTAATCGGTTTTTTATCTTTGTCCAAAAGCCGAAACACCGCTCCTGCAACAGGAATTATTTTTTCTGTCTCGCTATCTTTTTTCACGAGCTTTACCGGAGAAAATATTTTCTTATTTTCTAATATGTAATATAGCGTTTTCGCATCTTCTTCTATTGTAATCTCAAAATCTCCTACCGGAGTCAACCCTTCCGGCGCCTTTTTTTCGCTCACAATATATGTATCATATACAAGACCTCCTTTCTGCTGTTCTTCTCCTTGTCGGAATGTTGACGCATATCCGTTTTCATCTGTTACAATTTCACACTGCCAGCCTGTTGTTTTTGATGTGATTGTAAAAACAATTCCCTCCAAAGGTACTTTTTGTTCGCCCTGCTCTGATTCTTCCTCTTTATCTTCACGAAATTTTACAATCTGCAGATTACCTCTGATGATCTGATCAGGTATTGTAGGACATTGAAAAATTGTATCTGTCTGTCCTGTGCCTTCTTCCCTAACCGTTTCTATAAAAATTTCATTGTTGAGCAAATATCCTTCAGGAGCTTTTATTTCCTGAAATGTAACAGTTCCAAGCGGAAGAACAACTTCTCCTTCCGTGTTTTTATAAAACGGATCTCCACTGACTTTTTGTTCTTCTTTCATTCTTATTCTTCCTTCTGAATCCGTTTTCATAATCCATTCTCTGACCGGTGTTACTCCTGAATCTGCCGGATTTTTTTCATAATATCCGGAATAATACTTAATAGAAAATTGAGCGTCTTCCAATGTTGCCGCTCCTTGAGCTTCTGATTGATCTGTTTCTTTATCTTTTTTCTGTAAAATCAGATCTATCGGATAATACTGCGCCTGATCTGTGCACTTATATGTACATACTTTGTTTTCATCTATTCGGATAGATTGCGGCTTAAATTGTATAACATGTCCGGCCGGAGCTTTTAATTCCCTGATATCATAATTTCCGATCGGAATATTTTCTTTTTTTGCATAACCTGATTCGTCTGTAGTCAATTCCCATAATAGTTTGTCTTTTCCGCTTTCATAGATACCAAACACCGCTCCTGCAAGAGAATAGCATCTGTTTCCTTCTATCCATTCCGGATGATCGGAATATTTATAAATCTCAATAGATCCGACTCTGTCTTTTCCACTTCCTCCCATTGTCTGTCCGGCTGAATTTAAGTTAAACAAAAACGCGTAAAATGATTCCGGCGGATCCGGCATACTTTCTATATTTTTTGCCTTCTGTTTTAAATTTTCAATTACCTGCTGATCTAATCCTAGAAACGCTTCCTCCGTTCCCATATAAAGATACGACAAAATGCAATGACTCATACAGTATTCGTCATTTACAGAATAATTTTCTCCAATGCCGATCGCACCATATTTTGCCCTATACAATTCATATCCTGGACCGCCATATGCATAATACAATCCTTTTCTTACAGCTCCGCCGGTTAATGCCTGCGTTTCATACGAACCTGAATTTGGAGTATCTTTCAGCGGTTCAAGACAGTATGCAGGTTTTCCGTTTACATCAAAATAATTAGTGCTGTAATTGCCATAATAAATCTCTTCTCCTACTGTCAGTTCTACTTTTGATCTTTCTGAAATTGCCGCCGCTTTTTTGAACATCTCATCCGATTTTGTCAAAACTGCCGGATATGTATCCGATGTGATTCCCGCAGTTGTCAGTATCATACCTTTCGATATCGTATCTCCGTCTTCATCTGCCTCTGATTCCAACGAAAATGTCATTGTTTCCATATCTAACACTGCTTGTTTTTTCTGCGTCAATACGGATGATTCTGCTGAGATTTCTCTTTTTCCAAAGCTTTCATCTGCGACTGCCTGATCCATAGTGAACATGTTCGTAAAAATGATTCCAAAAAGAAAACAAAATACAACTTTCATCCATCGTCTCATGCCATCATCCTCCCTGTCTGTACAGATGATCCGACACGAAGCTTACCGGAAACTCTGTCATACAAATACACATGATTACTTAATACATCTTCCTCTTCAACCTGTGTACTGTTGATTTCTCTTACCATCTCATCCAACTTACTGCATACATAGATTTCTGAATATGGCACAATGATCACTTCATGAACACTGCTTGGCAAAATATAATAATCTTTCTTTAAAATCTGACCGATCATTTCGATCCCCGCACGAATGTCATCCGGTTATCCGATTCAGTTTATGGTTCTGCTTCCACCGCCGCGGTCGGTGTGGCCGCGCATGAAGCTGGACATGCGATCCAGTATGCCCATGGATATGCACCGTTAAGGATTCGCAACGCGATCATTCCGCTGACGAATATCGGTTCCCGGATGTCCACGCCGTTGATTTTGATGGGATTGATTTTCTCCAATATGGGGCGCTCGGCGATCACGATCGCG
>OHDA01000866.1_pt1 | contig 13181 bp, 9 predicted proteins | sample 1566881 | NCBI WGS metagenome assembly OHDA01 (sample SAMEA3879585, study PRJEB24766) | human gut metagenome | biome: human-associated habitat; feature: feces | place: USA | collected 1985/1987
GAAAAATGGAGAGATCATCGGAGATGCCAGCCTAAGCGGATTCTCCAGAAGGATGAGCCACCGTGCCGAATTCGGAATCTCTGTGGTCAAGTCGGAATGGGGGCAGGGAATTGGTAGTGCGCTGTTACAGAAATGCATTATGTATGCTAAAGAACATGCGATAGAACTGATCAATCTGGAAGTCCGAAGCGATAATATACGCGCTATTCATGTCTATGAGAAATATGGCTTCCGGAAAATAGGGACCTCACCGGCGTATTATAAGATGGACGGAACATATTATGATTTCGATCTGATGGTATTAGACCTGAGAAGGGAAAGGCGGTAGTTATCGTTATCGCCGCGGCCATCATCGCAAAGACCATCGAAGGAGCGACGATAGCGGAGCAGAACTCAGCACGATCGTAGTACAGATGCATTAACACAGAAATATAAAGAAATACAAAGTGACCCAAAGAACCGCAAAGAAACACAAAGGAGCCATAACACCATGGAAATATTTGACATCGTAGATGAAAAAGGCATTCCCACAGGGGAGACCATAGAACGCACACAGGCGCATGAAAAAGGTGTCCGCCACAGAACCGCCCATATCTGGATCGTGAGGGAACAGGACGGAAAAGCCCAGCTGTTATTGCAGAAGCGCTCCGCTGAGAAAGACAGTTTTCCGGGGCGGTTCGATACATCTTCTGCCGGGCATATTCAGGCGGGGGACGAGCCGAAAGAGTCCGCAATCCGGGAACTTCACGAAGAACTGGGAATCCGGGCAGCAAAGGAGGATCTTACATTCGCCGGATGTTTTGATATTCAATACGAAAAAGAATTCTATGGAAAAATGTTCCGGGACAATGAAGTGGCATTCGTCTACATGTACACCAAGCCTGTAGATGCTAAAAAGCTTACCCTGCAAAAAGAGGAAGTGGAGAGCGTGGAGTGGTTCGATATGGAGGAACTGGACGCCGCATTGCAACCTCCCAGAGACCAAAGGTTCTGCGTCCCTATGGAGGGCTTCCAGATTGCAAAAAAATGGTGGGAGAGCAGAAGATAATTAAACTGTCTCTACAGGTCTGACTGGCAGACAGAATCGCAGCACATGCGAGAGATGATTTCGACGCCGGAGGTTTTGGTGTATTACGATGCCATACAGCAGGCAACGGAAGAATTCAGACAGGCAGAGTAAAAAAAGAGCCGTCCTCTAATGAGGACAGCTCTTTTATATTACGATCTTCTTATTGACGATACCATGAAATTACTTCACAGTTACGGAAGTGATGTGAGGGTTCACACCTTCGTACCAGTACAGGAAGCCTTCCATATCAACAGTGTCACCGATCTTTAAGTTCTTTACAGCATTGTAAACATCGGTGGTGTTGTCGCACAGATAAGACTCAACGGTGAAGGTATAGGTCTGACCATTCAGAGATACGTTGAAGTACAGGTCGTTACCGTCTTCGCCGGAACCGTCCCAGTTGTACAGGAAAGCAACGTCATTGCCGTCAGCATCCTGACCAGCAGCTTCTACGGTCATGCCCTTGAAAGCTACGAACTGGTTCTGGTAGTTGATCAGATCATCGGTACCTAACAGATCGGTCACATCGGTAACGGGAGCAATGTAGCTGCCCTCTTCGATCTCGAAGGTAGCACCTTCAGCGATCTCTACTTCACCGGACCACTCGGTCTTATAACCGGTTACTTTGATCTTGGTACCGGGTACCAGCTTTGCATAATCCTCTTCGGAACATGCGGCATTATAAATGAAGTAAGCACCGTCCTGATCCTGGGTGTACAGGGTAGCCTTGTCTTCCCACCAGGACTGTTTAGCCTGAACATAAGCCTCGATCACAACTTCGGAATCGAGATCAGCAGCCATGTACTCTTCATAGGTCATAACACCCTCGGACTTCTCATCAGCAACAGCTTCAGCAGCCTCGGTAGAAGCTTCTGTAGCAGCTTCGGTAGTAGCAGCTTCGGTAGCAGCCTCAGTGGTGGCAGCAGCGGTAGATTCAGCAGCAACGTCTGCATTGCTGTTTCCACATGCAGCGAGAGACAGAACCATAGCCATAGCCATGGTTAATGCAAGTGTCTTCTTTTTCATAATAATCCTCCATTCCTGCGCTTTGTGGCGCATATGGGTCTGTGCAGATACACAGACATCTCCTCAATTTATCCGGTGCGCTCAGACACCGAACAGTTCCATTATACCTGAAACACAAGATAAATCAAGGCTTTTTGCAAAAAGAGCCCCATGCGCAGGATAATACCACCAGATATTATCTTACGAATGGGGCTGAAAAATTACTTTTTTCTGTTTTTTAAATATTCTCGCCCTACATACAGGAGAATCAGAATCCAGGTGACTGCAAGTGTGCTTAACAGGATCACGGAAGTCCGGGGCATGGCACCAAGTTCCTTTTTGCCGAAGGAGGCGTCACTTCCCTGGCCGAGACGGTACAGGCTCTCCACATCACTGTAAAGCTTTTGCATGTAGGCATCATCCACAGTTTCTTTTCTGCGGGTGGACTTCACTACGTTTTCAATCAACTGTCCGGAAGCATCACGTAAGGATGCGGAACCGTTAAATACCGGTGTGACAAAAGTATTGTCCACATGATCCAAAAGTAGTTTGGAAGCTTCAATCTTCACTGCATAATGTGTACCGTTATCCGCACCGCATTCGGACAGATACTCCTGATACTCTGCGGAGTTCTGTGCCTTAGAGGTTACAGGTACATAACCTTCTGTCTCGGAATAAGCGATCTGCACATCGTTGGTGAGCAGATACTGGGCAAACAGCCAGGATGCCAGTACTTCCTGAGAGTCCGATTTATTGAAAACGCAGACGGAAGGACCCTGAGAGATCATTTCGGGATGCTCCGGGTCAAACTGGGGAATCATCCGCACGGCGGTCTCAAACTGCACCAGAGAATCCTCGCTGATATCCGACAGCGGAGCGTCCGTACCCATCCAGGTGGCTCCGGCAGTGGAATCAATGGCGAAAATACATTGCCCGGCATTCAGGAAGTTCGCAGGATAACCGGAGATCTTGAAGGTGGAAAAGGCACCGCTCTTTACATGTCCGGCAATACCATACAAAAGATCCGTGGTGGTATCGTTGAAAAGTTCAATGCTGCCGTCAGTCGTGGAATATCCCGCGTTCTTTTGCTTTAACATCTGGATCATCATGTTATCGGTGGACTTATAGATAAACGGGATCAGTACATTCTGCCCATTGACCACATAGGTGCCGTCCGCATTCTGGGCGGTGGCAGCCTCGGAGACTTCCCAGATGAAGTCCCAGGTCAGTACATCCGGCAGAGTATATCCAAGATTTTCCACGTAGGTCTTATTCACGTAACAGGCCTCGGTGGAACGCATGTAGGGTACGGCATAGTAATGACCGTCGATGGAGCATTCATTCAGAAACTGGGGAATGACTTCTTCTCTGGCAGGACCGTCATAGGCAAGCTCCGTGCCGCCCAGACCGTATTTCTCATCGGCAAACAGGTCATCCAGAGGAACTACGGTATTCTGTCCGGTGAGGTAGGTGGCAATGTGATCCGGGTAGGTGATGCAGACATTGGGTGTCGTATTGGTGGAAATATTGGTAATGACATCGTTGTAAATTTTGCCGTAATCCGTGTATAGATTCAGGTTCACCGTGATATTGGGATACAAGGCTTCAAAATCTGCAATGGCTTTTTTGTAGATTTCCGTCTGGGTCTTGTTGGTATCGTTTTTCGCCCAGAAGGTGATCTCATAGTTCCTGGAAGTATCGAATTCCTCCGGAACGGTGAATTCCGGCAGCCCCTTGGAACCATGGCAGCCGGTCAGAGACAGGGACAGCCCGCCCAGGGCACATAAGAGTGCCAGCTTTTTGCTAAATCGACTCATCCTTTGGTACCTCCTCTGGCAACGCCTGCCATGACTTTTTTACGGAATACGAGGAACAACACCACCAGAGGAACGGAGATCACGACCACCGCAGCCATCATGGCAGGGATGTTCTCTCTGCCGAAACCATTCTCACGGATCTCCTGGATACCGTTGGACACCAGATAGTAATCCGGATCATCGGTGATCAGTCTGGGCCACACATAGGAGTTCCAGCATTCAATAACCTTCAGGATCACGATGGTGATCAGTGTGGGCTTGCAGATGGGCACCATGACCTTGCGCAGATATCGCAGATCAGAAGTACCGTCCACCTTGGCGGCATAATACAGCTCGTCCGGAATCTGTGCGAAATTCTCTCGCAGCAGATAGATATAAAATACGCTGGTCACGGAAGGCAGGATCAGGCCGGTGAAGGTATTACGCAGATCCAGGTTCGTGATAGTGGTGAAATTCGTAATGACCACCAGCTCGTTCGGAATCATCATCAGGGATAAAAATAACGTAAAGATCAGATCTTTTCCGGCAAAGTTCAACCTTGCAAACGCGAAGGCCGCCAGAGTGATGACCACCAGCATAATGGCAGTGGTGACCACAGTGAAAAACAAAGTGTTCCACAGGTATCTTCCCAGAGAAACAGTGGTAAAAGCGTCCACGTAGTTCTGCCAAGTGGGAGACAGGGTGAAAAACTTCGGAATATATTCCGCATTATAGGAGCCGTAGCTTTTTACGGAGGTCAGTACCATCCAGTAAAAGGGGAACAGTACGATCAGCGCCCACAGACACAGAAAAAAGTAGATGACCCCATTGCGGATATTGCCGTGGATCCGGGTGCGTTTCTCGATTCTTTCATAATCAGATGTAACATCAGACATCACAAAGACCTCCTTTCCTATACATAGTGGACATGCTTTTTGCTGACCAGCAGATTGATGCAGGTGATGGTCAGGACGATGGCAAACAGCAGGATCGCCGCAGCGGAAGCATAGGAAGGATATCCGCCACTGTCGCCGTAGAGCATGTCGTAGACGTAGCCGACGATAGTATTCATCTCTGCGGCATTTAAGTTCGTGCCGAAGAGTGCCACGGCATCACTGTAGGCTTTGAATGCGCCGATAAAGCCGGTGATGATCAGGTAGAATACCATGGGGGAGATCATGGGCAGTGTGATCTTCGTGAACATCCGGAAACGGGAAGTGCCGTCCACTCTTGCTGCATTGTAGTACATGGGGTTCACACTGGCGAGAGCACTGGTCAGGATCAGGATCTTAAAGGGCATAACGATCCAGATGGTGTAAAAGCACAGCACGAACATTTTCGCCCAGTAGGGTCCGTCGATGAAATCCACGGAGCTGCCGCCGAAAAACTGGATCAGTAGATTGATCAGACCGTCGGAGTAAGGAGTTTTTTTGAAAAGAATCATGAAGACCAGACCGACCGCCAGAGTATTGGTCACATAGGGCAGGAAAAATATGGTCTGGAACAGATCCCGCAGCGGTTTGATGGAGCTTAAGGCGGCGGAGATCAAAAGCGCCAGTCCGGTGGAGACCGGAACGGTGATGATGACCAGAATAAAGGTATTTTTCAATGCCTGTAAAAAGTACGGATCGTGGAGCACATAGGAGTAATTGTACATGCCTATGCCGTAAAAGGTCTGGGATGCAGAATTGTAACCCTCTTCAAAGGAGTACACGAATACGTCGATAAGAGGATAGATCATAAAAGCACCCAGAAACAGGAATGCCGGCAATAGATAGAGCCAGGCTTTCATATTTTGTTTTTCCATAAGAAACCTCAATTCTTTCTGCAGCCCATGAATACCGCCGGACTGCAAAATCGGATAAAATATTAAAAACGGATGCGTTCTTCGGTGTCGGTGCAAAAGAGGAATACTTTTGCGGGCTTTAAGCCGAAATGCACTTTTCCGGTGGGAAGAGATTTCCCTTCGTCCGCATCAATGATGGAACGGATGGTAACGTTCTGGGACTTCTCATGGGTGGAAACAATGCTCACATCCCGGCCCATGACCTCCAGACGTACCAGATCGCAGGAGAGCGGTCCGTCCTCTTTTAAGATGAAGCCTTCCGGGCGGATGCCGACATGCACGGGCTGATCCGATACTCCGGGAGTGGACAGGACAGCTTCGGAGCCAATATATAACTGCTCATTTTTTACCTCACCGGAAAATACATTGATGGGAGGTGTGCCGAGGAACTTTGCAACGAACAGATTCACGGGATCATCATATACGTTCTGGGGCTTGCCGATCTGCTGTACGATACCGTCCTTCATCACGACGATCATATCGGAGATGCTCATGGCTTCGTCCTGATCGTGGGTAACGAAGATGGTGGTGATCTGCGTCTCCTGCTGGATCCGGCGGATCTCTTCTCTGGTCTGGAGACGGAGTCTGGCATCCAGATTGGAGAGAGGCTCGTCCAAAAGAAGAACGCGAGGCAGCTTGACTAAGGCTCTGGCGATGGCAACACGCTGCTGCTGACCGCCGGAGAGCTCATTGGGTTTGCGCTCTAACAGGTGATCAATCTGTACCAGCTTTGCCGCTTCCAGCACGCGCTTACTCATCTCTTCTTTGGAAAGCTTGTCAGCACCTTTCAGGTTCTCTAAAGGGAACTGAATGTTTTTTTCCACAGTGAGGTGGGGGTAGAGGGCATAGTTCTGGAACACCATGCCGACACCGCGGTTCTCGGGCGGAAGTCCGGTGACATCATCTTCGCCGAAAAAGATCTTGCCCTCGGTGGGTTTCAGCAGACCGCAGATCAGATTCAGGGCAGTACTTTTGCCACAGCCGGAGGGACCTAAGAGTCCGATCAGCTTGCCGTCGGGAATCTCGAAGTCGAAGTCATTCACGGCAATGACATCCTCGCGGTTCTTCCTGCCGCGGACAGAACCGCGGGCGGGGAATTTCTTGGTCAGATGCTGTAATACGATTTTCATGTGTATATTTCCTTTCTTAATTAATGAATCTAAATCCCATAGGAGTCCTTCAAATCACTGGATATATGATCCAGGTCGGGATATACGAAGCTTTCGGAGATGCCGAATACCCGCAGGCTTTCTATAAAGTATTGTTTCCGCCCGGAGGGAATAATGATCTTATACAGCATATTTTCATCGCAGATGTCTTCCAGACGTTCCAGAGAGTTATGTACGGTGAAGTTGGAGTACTGGGAGTACATGCGGAGGTTGTTTTCCGTGGAGCTGCAAGCCAGAATCTTGTTTTTCAATTCCGGATTGTGGTGGTTGTGTTTGAAGGCGGGCAGCAGCATTTCCTGGGTGGTGTCCGCATCAATGGGATAGATGCAGTTGCCGAAGCCTTCCTTCTCGTTCAACAGACCCGGTGTCAGTACCCAGACGCAGGCATCGGTGTCCGGAGTCTCCCGGTAAGTCTCCGTGGCGAAAAATACGGCGATCAGGGGAGACTGAGTCCAGTCTAACATTCTTGTGGGCAGACCGTAGTGCTGCATCAGGGAGACCCAGCCGGCGTAATTGTGTTTGTCGGGAGGATTGTCCAGGATCTGTCTCGCCCGGATATAGAAATCATTGGCAATATAGCGTTCGGAGTCCAGTCTTTTCTGGCTTCGTTGGATGGAAGGGATCAGAGTCAGATCCGCGTTCTCTTCCCCGCGGAACCAGAGGCGGACGCCGTGCTTTTGGCGTAACGTACTGACGAACTGCAGGAGTTCATCGATGGTGCTTACTTTTTGTGTTAACATGATAGACCTCGTTCTTATTTTATCCTAGTTGGATGCCTGCGGATTGTTTTGTGCTATTCGCATATCGGGGCATCAAGCTACTTTATTATAGATGGTTTTTCGAAGTTGTACAAGTAGCCATTCTGTGATATGGTAAAAGAAAGAATACGGAAAACGTTTTTATAATAAAAATAAAGCACACAGGAAGGAGTACACTATGGCAAAATGGCTTGATAATGCAATCTTTTATGAAATCTATCCCCAGTCTTTTCTGGATACCAATGGTGACGGTATCGGTGATTTTCAGGGTATCATAGAAAAACTGGATTATATTAAGGAACTGGGATGTAATGCAATCTGGATGAATCCCTGTTTTGCATCCCCCTTCGGAGACGCAGGCTATGATGTGGCGGACTACTATCAGGCAGCTCCCAGATACGGCACCAATGCGGACCTGAAGCGTCTGTTTAACGAAGTACACAAGCGGAATATGCATATCCTGTTAGACCTGGTGCCGGGACATACATCTGTGGCACATCCCTGGTTTAAGGAGTCCTGTAAGGCAGATCGTAATGAATTTACTGATCGTTATATCTGGACCGACAGCACCTGGGGACAGCTGGAGAATATGGGAAGTCTGTGCGGTATCTCCGAGAGAGAGGGCTCAGTGATCGTGAACTTTTTCGCACACCAGCCGGCACTCAATTACGGATTTTATAAAAAGACACAGGACTGGCAGCAGGATCCCGATGATCCGGGTCCTAAGGCGACGCTTGCAGAGATGGAAAATGTCATGCGGTTCTGGATCGGCATGGGCTGTGACGGCTTCCGTGTGGATATGGCAGGTTCTCTGGTGAAAAATGATGAGGACAGCAAGGGAAACATTGCTCTGTGGAGAAAGGTAAGAGCGTTCCTGGATGCAGAGTTCCCCGAGGCAGTGTTGGTATCCGAATGGGGAGAACCGGACAAGTCCCTGCAGGGCGGCTTCCATATGGACTTTTTACTTCATTTTGGACCGTCTCATTATAACGCTGCGAGGAGCCTTTCTTCTCCGGAAGAGGTAAAGGCGATGTGGCAGCCTTCGTGGAGAAATATAAGGAAAATTATGAAAAGGCACAGCGCAAGGGTCTGATCTGTATTCCCTCCGGCAACCATGATATGGATCGTCTGGCGAGAAGCATTCATGGGGAGGAATTAAAGGTGGCATTTGCATTCCTTCTGTCCATGCCAGGTGCACCGTTCCTGTATTACGGTGATGAGATTGGTATGCGCTATGTGGAAAATCTGCACTCCGTAGAGGGCGGTTACGGACGCACCGGTTCCCGCTCGCCCATGCAGTGGGATCATACCACCAACGCCGGTTTCAGCGCAGCACCGAAGGAAAAGCTCTATGTCAAACAAGATGAATCTGCAGACCGTCCCACGGTGGAAGCGCAGATGGCAGATCCGGATTCTCTGTATCATGAGATTCAGAAATTAATTAACATCCGTCAGGCGCACAGTGCATTGCAGAGCCGTGGAGAGATCGAGTTCGTCTATGCCGAGGAAAAACAATATCCTCTGGCCTACCTGCGCAGTGATGACAACGAGAAGATTCTGGTCATCATCAATCCGGCGGACAGAGAGGCCAGCTTCGACGGAGACTATGCGGTAAAGGAAGCATTGTATACCTTCGGTGGGGAAGCTGCATTTGCAGGCGGAAAAGTTACTGTGCCCGGGGGCAGCGCCGGATTTTATCTGTTGTAGTTGGTGGAATGTATTTTAAAAGAAGTGGATGATCAGTCTGGCGTAGCGGAGGAGCTTTCGAAAAATGATTGCGGCATCTCTAAAAAAATATGCTATAATGAGCGTAATGCTAGAGTATAAATGAAAAGAGAACCGTATGAATCAGGTAAATTATCAGAAAGAATTAGAGAAAATTTTAAATACCTTACAGGAGAAGGGCGAGGCAGCGTCGGATTACCGACCGCCCCGCCTGTTTCTGCATAGCTGCTGTGCACCGTGCAGCAGTTATTGTCTGGAATATCTGTGCCGTTATTTTTTGATCACGGTATTTTATTACAATCCCAACATTTCCTTTTCGGAAGAATACCGAAAGCGCGTGGCGGAGCAGAAGCGTCTGATCGACGCTTATAATAAAGAAGAAAAGGGATGGCCCATCGACATCGTGGAGGGAGATTATGAACCGGAGCGTTTTTATGAGATGGCGAAGGGCTACGAGAACTGTCCCGAAGGGGGAGAGAGGTGTTTTCGCTGCTTCGACCTGCGGCTGCGCAGGACTGCGGAGCTGGCGGCAGATGGCGGTTATGACTATTTTGCCACGACCCTGACCATCAGCCCTCTGAAAAATGCGGCGAAGATCAATGAGATCGGGCAGGCACTGTCCGGGGAATATGGTATCCCCTGGCTGCCCTCGGATTTCAAGAAAAAGAACGGGTATAAGAGATCCATCGAACTGTCCGCAGAGTATGAGCTGTACCGGCAGAATTACTGCGGCTGTGCCTTTTCCAAGGCGGAGCGGGAAGCACAGATTGCAAATGCGTAATTGCGTCTTGCGGGATGAGGAATTTTAGGATATAGTAGAAATATTGAAAACAGCGCAGAAGCGTGAGAGATAGAAATTGTGACTGCACAAGATATTCCGGTACATTACAGGAAGTAACGGAATACCGGCAGATTACTGAAAGGTATGAGGATTGACTGACATGAAGAAATTTTTAGAAATGCTGACAGAGGAAATGCAGCAGGCATTTACCGCAGCAGGCTATGACGGAAGCTTAGGAAAAGTAATGCTTTCCAACCGTCCTGACCTGTGCGAATATCAGTGTAACGGCGCCATGGCGGGAGCCAAGCTGTATAAAAAAGCCCCCATCATGATCGCAAACGACGTGGCAGAGCAGTTAAAAGACAGCAAGGTATTTTCCGAAGTGGTGGCAGTAGCCCCCGGATTCCTGAACCTGAAGGTCAGTGAGGCATTTTTGCTCACCTATTTACAGGGCATGGAGGCAAATGAAAAATTCGGTCTGGAGAAGCCCGAACATCCCAAGAAGATCATTATCGACTACGGCGGCCCCAACGTGGCAAAACCTCTGCATGTGGGACATTTACGTTCCGCAGTGATCGGTGAGAGCGTAAAACGCATCAGCCGCTATGTGGGACATGAGGTTATCGGTGATGTGCATCTGGGTGACTGGGGATTACAGATGGGTCTGGTCATCACCGGTTTACAGGAGAGACAGCCGGAACTGGTATATTTTGATGAGAACTACGCCGGGGAATATCCCGAGGAAGCTCCGTTTACCATCAGTGAACTGGAGGAAATCTATCCCGCAGCCAGCGCCAAGTCCAAGGAAGATCCCGAGTACAAGGCAAAGGCCATGGAAGCAACCTTCAAATTACAGAGCGGTGTCAGAGGATATCGTGCTCTGTGGAAGCACATTATCAATGTGTCTGTGAACGACCTGAAGAAGAATTATTCCAAATTAAACGTAGAATTCGATCTGTGGAAGGGAGAGAGCGATGTCCATGACATCATCCCGGAGATGGTCGCTTATATGAAGGACAACGGCTATGCACACTTAAGTGAGGGTGCGTTGGTAGTGGATGTCAAGGAAGATACCGACACCAAGGAGATCCCTCCCTGCATGATCTTAAAGTCCGACGGGGCCTCTCTGTACAATACCACAGACCTGGCTACTATTATGGAGCGTATGAAGCTGTATCATCCCGACGAGCTGATCTACGTGGTGGACAAGCGTCAGGAATTGTACTTCGAGCAGGTATTCCGCTGTGCCCGCAAGACGAAATTGGTAGAACCCGAGACCGAGCTGAAGTTCTTGGGCTTCGGTACCATGAACGGCAAGGATGGCAAACCCTTCAAGACCAGACAGGGCGGTGTTATGCGTCTCGAGAACCTGATCAAGGATACCCAGGATGAGATGTACAAAAAGATCAAGGAAGGCCGCGATATGGAAGATGCCGAGGCGAGAAAGGTAGCGGACGTGGTAGCTATCTCCGCGTTAAAATACGGTGATCTGTCCAATCAGGCATCCAAGGATTATGTTTTTGATATCGACCGTTTCACCTCCTTCGAGGGAGATACCGGCCCCTACATCCTGTATACCATTGTGCGAATCAAGTCTATTTTGAATAAATACAATGAGCAGGGCGGAGACCTGACCGCTGTAAAATTACAGCAGCCCGGTAATGCGTCCGAGAAAGAGCTTGCCATGGAACTGGCACAGTTCAATACCATGATCGCTACCGCTGGAGAAGAACTGGCACCCCATAAGGTATGTGCCTATATTTACGATCTTGCCAATGCGTTCAACCACTTCTACCATGAGACCAAGATCTTAGGTGAAGAGAATGAGGAGCGTAAGCAGGGACTGGTAGCACTTTTAGTGCTGACCAGAGATATCCTGGAGACCTGTATTGATATGCTGGGATTCGAAGCTCCGGAGAAAATGTAATAAAAATAATATCTATTTAGTAAACCCGCTGAAAAACGGGGACACAAAGCCAGATGGGTCTAAGGTCTGAACATAGAGAAAAATCAGACTATGACAGCCGGTTGCAGCAGATTCCTGAGTGTAGGGGAGTATGTTTATCGTGAGCCGTCTGTCAGTGCACATTTTTGGCAGACGGCTTTTATTGTGCCGTAGAAGGGGAAAACGATGTCTTTAAACTATGAGCAGAACGAAAATGACATCCTGAATAAATTATTGCCGGAATATAGACAGCATTCTGTACAAAGAAAAAGCAATCCAGAAGCAGTTACAGGACACATTGGAGAAAGTGAAGCTGAGTAACGAGATCATTTCCTCCATCGCCAGAACTTACCAGTATATTTCACGGATCGATATTCAGGCAGATTATTTCGAAGAGATCAATAACCGGGATACCGAGCATCTGAAGTTCACGAAATCGGGAAAGCTGTCGGAAAGCAATGAAAAGGTATGCAGACAATACGTGGCGGAGGAGTATCAGGAGGCATTTTTCAAATTTGTGGATCTGAAGACCCTGCCGGAACGCATGAAGAATGAAGAGACGTTAGTCCTAGAATACCGGATGAAGGATGGCGACTGGCACAGACTCCGTTTTGTGGAAAAAAAGAGAGACGAAAACGGTGTACTGACCCATGTGCTCTGCCTGATCCGCAGCATCAGCGATACCAAGAAGTGGGAACATGAACTGATGTATCAGGTGGAGGAAGCCAGGAAGGCAGCAGCTTTGAAGGCCCGTTTCCTGTCAAATATGAGTCATGATATCCGGACACCCATGAATGGCATTATCGGCACGCTGAATCTGGCAAACCGTTATCCGGATGATCTGGAGGTACAGAGAAAGTGCCGGGAACAGATCATGACTTCATCGAAGTATCTGGTCTCTATCGTGAATGATATTCTGGATATGAACAAACTGGAGTCGGGAGGTGTAGTGGAACAGGAGATTCCGTTTAATCTGGCAGGGAATCCAATCTATGTGGAGAGACTGCTGACCAATATTTCTGATAATGCGGTTAAATTTACCGGACCGGGCGGCAGTGTGCGTGTCTGGTGTGCAGAAAAATATGCG
>OHDA01000874.1_pt1 | contig 13092 bp, 6 predicted proteins | sample 1566881 | NCBI WGS metagenome assembly OHDA01 (sample SAMEA3879585, study PRJEB24766) | human gut metagenome | biome: human-associated habitat; feature: feces | place: USA | collected 1985/1987
GAAATTCCGTCGTCTCCCGAAGCTGCGTTCCGCGCACGATAGAATCGTCGATCAAAAGCAGTTTCTTATCTTCGATCAGAGACTGCACCGGAATCAGCTTCATCTTTGCGATCAGATTTCTCTGACTCTGGCTTGTAGGCATAAATGACCTCGGCCACGTCGGCGTATATTTAATAAACGGTCTCGCATACGGTATTCCCGATTCATTAGAATATCCGATCGCATGTGCGATCCCAGAATCAGGAACTCCGGCTACAATATCAGGATGCACAGAATCTCCATCGCGCTTTGCAAGCATACTTCCACATTTATAACGCATTTCTTCTACATTGACGCCTTCGTAAGAGGAAGTCGGATAACCATAATAAACCCATAAAAAAGAACAAATCTTCATCTCTTTTCCCGGAGCTACCAACTGTTCCACGCTTTCCGGAGTAATCAGATCGATCTCTCCCGGCCCTAATTCTTTGTACGCTTCATAACCGAGATTAATATACGCTGAATTTTCAAAAGAAACACAGTACGCCTCTTCTTTCTGACCGACAACAACCGGAGTTCTTCCATATCTGTCACGCGCCGCATAAATTCCGTCTTTCGTCATAAGAAGCAGCGTAAGAGAGCCGTTTACAGTTTCCTGCGCATAACGGATTCCCTCAATCATGTTGTCTTTCTGATTGATCAGTGCAGCTACCATTTCTGTGGGATTTACGCTTCCTCCACTCATTTCCAGAAAATGAGTGCATCCGTTTTTAAAACAGTTGGCAATCAGTTCATCCATGTTATTGATCTTTCCAACTGTGGTAATTGCAAAGTTGCCAAGATGAGAGCGCACCAGAAGAGGCTGAGGTTCATTATCTGAAATACATCCGATTCCCAGATTTCCCTCCATCTCACCAATGTCACCATCAAATTTGGTCCTGAACGGCGCATTTTCAATGTTATGAATCACGCGGTCAAAACCACGTTTCTTATCATACACTGCCATTCCGCCTCTGCGTGTTCCCAGATGGGAATGATAATCAATTCCGAAGAAAAGGTCCAGAATGCAACTGGACTTTGATGCTACTCCAAAAATTCCACCCATTATCGTATTCTCCTTTTGTTCATCATCTTCAGGCAACTTTTATCATAATCCTCTTCGATAATCCATTTAAAAAGATTACTATAGCCCGTTTCATAACGTTTTCCTTCACTATAACAGTTCTTATCCTGCCAAATTGCTGTAAAAACAGTTATATCACACAACACTCCCATTATATAGAATGAAAATTTAGAAGTAAAGAGTTTTAATCTTATTTCTTTTCCTTGATGATACCTGTTCTGTATGCATCCAGCAGCTGGATCAATTCCTGTATTCTTTCTTTCAGCGCATGACCTGTATCTGTATCACCCACAAGCTGGCGTCTGGACATGTAGCTGACTGCCACGCGGTTCGATACAATATCAGTCTCTCTTGCCACAGCATCTGCTTTGGACGTAAACGGTTCATGAGCAGTAAGATTCAGTCCATAGGAATTATAGATCAGCGTATATCCGGCAATTCCCGTTACTTTCTGATATGGCTTGGAAAAACCACCGTCAATCACGATAACTTTTCCATCACATTTTACAGGACTTTCTCCTTCACTCTGGTGTACCGGAACATGGCCATTGATGATATGCCCTTTTTCCGGATCCAGACCAAATTCACGAAGCATATTATCTACCACTTCTTCATTCTCCCAGAGGCGGTAATAAGCATTCTTCTTCTCTTCATGTGTAGAAGGATCCTCTATGAAATATCTTTCAAAAGTACTCATCTTGCTCTTGCCAAACAATGGTGAATTCGGAGCTGCCCAGATATACCACATAATATCTCTGCCCTTCTTCTGTTCTTCTTTTCCTACAGAATAGAATGCTCTGCGCACATAGGTTTCCAGTACATCGTACAGTTCTTTTCCCTTGTAGCTTTTTCCATAAATCTGTACTTCCCGGAATGTTCCGTCTTCATTCAGAGGAATGCTTCCATGAAACAGAAGATTTCCGTTATATACTGTATAAAGCCCGCCTTTGTCAAGTAGGAGACGGATGTGGTTTTGCAGTTTTTCACAGTTTCTGAATGCAGAGGACAGTTTGTCCATAACTTCTTTTTCTCCGGCTGTAAGTTCGTATGGATGTTTCCAGTCAATAGTCGGAAAATTATTGTCGCGAAGCGGATATTCTTTTCCGTCAGGCAGTGTGATCGTCCCTTTTTCCGGATTGATCCGATGAAGAAGTGCTCTGTCTTCCATCTGGAATTCTTTATGTCTGCGCACCAGTTTACCTTCTAATTTAAACTGGATCACAGCAATAGCCTTGTGCATTTTTTTGCCCAGTTCTTCCTCAAGAACATTATAATTGGAAGCACCTTTCCTAGCAAAAATCTCGCAGGGATCATCCTTATACGCCTCCATCACAAAGGTCGCCAGAGGAAGCATATTGATTCCGTATCCATCCTCAAGAATATCCAGATTTCCGTAACGGATACTGTTTCTTACCACTGTTGCAATACAGGCTTTCTGTCCTGCTGCCGCACCCATCCAGACAACATCATGGTTTCCCCACTGAATATCCAGGGAGTGATACTGCATCAGGCGATCCATAATGAAATGTGGAGCAGGACCTCTGTCATAAATATCCCCCAGAATATGTAAATGATCCACGACCAGACGCTGGATCAGTTCTGCAAGCGCAATGATAAAATTCTCCGCACTGCCGATCTCAATGATCGTATTTACAATGGAATCATAATATGCCTCTTTGTCGAGAACCTCCGCTTTCTCTGTGATCAGTTCTTCAATCACATAGGCATAATCTGCGGGAAGAGCTTTTCGTACTTTGGATCTGGTATATTTGGAGGCTGTTGTCTTACAGATTTCAATAAGACGGTAGAGAGTGATCTTATACCAGTTTTCCATGTCTTCTTCTGTATCTTTGACAAGATCCATCTTCTCTTTCGGATAATAGATCAGAGTTGCCAGAGAACGCTTATCATTGTTACTTAATGTATGTCCAAACACATCATCAATCTTCTTCCGCACTGCACCGGAACCATTTCTGAGCACATGTGAAAACGCCTGATACTCCCCATGAAGGTCTGACATAAAGTGTTCCGTTCCCTTCGGCAGATTCAGGATTGACTGAAGATTGATAATCTCCGTAGATGCCTTTCCGATTGTAGGATAAATTTCTGCAAGTCTCTGTAAATATCTAAGTTCGTCTTTCTTCATATCCATCTCCTGTTATCATATATTATGATGTCAGAGCATTTTATGTTGCTGTCTGCACCATGCCCTGCAACACACTTTGCGGTCACAGAATTTATGCTCATCCTGTAAAGTCAAATAATGACATCTGGTTCGACTGCGGGATATCTCCGAATAATTTCAGATCATCCATCAGATCAATAACCGTTTTGCTGACCTTTGTTCTGTCGCGGAAGTCGTCTTTTGACAAGAATTTTCCCTGTTTTGCAGCATCAACCACTGCATCTGCCGCCTTATCTCCCAGTCCGTCAATAGTTGCAAGTGACGGCATCAGTTTCCCATCCACGATCTGAAATCTCTGTGCCTTGGCAGTATAAAGATCAATCGGTACAAATTCAAATCCACGTGCGTACATTTCCTGTACAATACGCATATCCTTCAGGGTATCCAGTTCTTTTTTAGATGCTGAATCACCTTTTTTGCGAATTTCTGCCATATAATACTCCAGGCGTTCCTTTCCCATACACATCAGCTCATAGGAGAACGCTGTGGCGCGGATACTGAAATATGCCGCATAGTATGCCAGTGGCTGAAACACCTTATACCACGCAATTCTGTATGCCATCATAACGTATGCTGCTGCGTGGGCCTTCGGGAACATATACTTGATCAGCTTACAGGACCAGATATACCAGTCCGGAACTCCATGCTCTTTCATGGTCTCGATCCACTCATCACGAAGACCTTTTCCCTTACGGACACTCTCCATGATCGTAAACGCAAGGCCACTTTCCACTCCTTTTCCGATAAGGTAGATCATAATATCGTCTCGGGTACAGATAGCTGTGGAAATGGTTGCCTTACCCTCCTGGATCAGCACCTGGGCATTACCCAGCCATACATCCGTACCATGAGAAAGCCCTGCAATACGGATCAGGTCAGAGAAGTATTTCGGCTTGGTGTCAATAAGCATCTGCATGGCGAAATCTGTACCAAATTCCGGGATTCCCAGACATCCGAGCTTACATCCGCCAATATCTTCCGGTTCAATTTTCAAAGCCTTTGTACTTGCAAACAATGACATGACATCCCTCTGATCCAGGGGAACATCCCTTGCACTGATTCCCGTTAAATCCTCCAGCATTCGGATCATAGTGGGATCATCGTGTCCAAGTATATCAAGCTTCAGCAGGTTTCCGTCAATAGAATGGTAATCAAAATGTGTGGTGATAATGTCACTGTTCACATCATTCGCAGGGTGCTGGACAGGAGTAAATTTCTCAATCTCCTCACCTACAGGAAGTACGATAATGCCTCCCGGATGCTGTCCTGTTGTACGCCGCACGCCTGTACATCCCTGTACGATGCGGTTGATCTCACAGTAACGTTTATGCACACCACGCTCTTCAAAATAATTCTTCACATAACCAAATGCAGTTTTCTCCGCAAGCGTACCGATAGTCCCTGCCTTGAATGTCTGCCCCTTACCGAAAATAACCTCTGTATATCTGTGTGCATTAGCCTGATACTCTCCTGAAAAGTTAAGGTCAATATCCGGTTCCTTATCTCCCTTGAATCCAAGGAATGTTTCAAAAGGAATATCAAAGCCTTCCTTACTCATCTTAGCGCCACACTTCGGGCATACTTTATCCGGCATATCGCATCCGGCCATACCTCCGAATTTCTTGACTTCCGGCGAATCAAAGTCACTGTATTTACATTCCGGACACAAATAATGCGGTGGCAGAGGATTTACTTCTGTGATACCAGACATAGTTGCCGCCAGTGAAGAGCCTACTGATCCTCGCGAGCCAACCAGATAACCATCTTCATTAGATTTCCATACCAGTTTCTGCGCGATGATATACATAACAGCATATCCATTGGAAATAATAGAATGCAACTCCTTGTTCAAACGGTCTTCTACAATCTTTGGAAGATTTTTACCATACATCTCATGTGCACGGTTAAAACAGATATCTTTCAGATCCTGATCCGAATTTTCAATAACCGGTGGAAATTTATCCGGATGAATCGGAGAGATCTTCTCGATCATATCCGCAATCTTGTTGGTATTGGTAATAACCACTTCTTCTGCTTTTTCACTTCCCAGATAAGAAAATTCTTCCAACATCTCTTCTGTAGTGCGCAGATATAGAGGTGCCTGATTATCCGCATCTGAGAATCCGTTTCCGGCCATAATGATCCGGCGATAGATTTCATCCTGTGGATCCATAAAATGTACGTCACAGGTGGCAACAACCGGTTTCTTAAACTGATCTCCAAGTTTTACGATTTTCTTATTAAGTTCAATCAGATCCTCATTGGATTTCACACGATCATTTTTTTCATCTGCGATCATAAATGCATTATTTCCAAGTGGCTGAATTTCCAGATAATCATAAAAATTGACCAGTCTGGCAATTTCCGGTTCCGGTGCATTTCGAAGAAGTGCCTGATACAATTCGCCAGCTTCACAGGCACTTCCGATCAGAAGTCCCTCTCTGTGTTCCAGAAAAAGGCTCTTCGGTACACGTGGACGACGCCTGTAATATTTCAGATGTGACTGGCTGACCAGTTTATAGAGATTCACACGTCCGGTCTCATTTCTCGCCAAAATGATCGCATGATATGTCGGCAGCTTCTTAATTGTATTCACAGATACATTTCCCTGCTGGTTCAGCGTATCCATATCAAAAATGTCTCGTTCTTTTAACATTTCCACAAACCGTACAAAAATCTCAGCCGTACATGCTGCATCGTCCACTGCTCTGTGATGATGGTCCAGAGACACTCCGACAGCCTTGGCAACCGTATCCAGTTTGAATCGGTTCAGTGCCGGCAGAAGGAAACGTGCCATACCAACCGTATCCACATATGTATACTCCTGCGGCAGCCCCTGTCGTTTGCAGTTTTCTATAATAAAACTCATATCAAAGTCCGCATTATGGGCCACCATGACAGCTCCCGCGCAAAATTCAAGGAACTGCGGAAGTATTGTCTGAATATCCGGTGCATCCATAACCATGGAATCATTAATACTTGTCAACTGTTCAATTCTGTACGGAATTGGTACCTTTGGATTCACAAACGTCGAAAAACGGTCTGTGATCACACCATTTTCGACTCTCACAGCACCAATCTCTATAATCTGACATGTAAGCGGTGAAAATCCTGTTGTCTCAATATCAAATACAACAAATTTACCATCAATCGGCTGTCCCTGACTGTTGGTAACAATGCCTTTCATATCATCAACAAGATATGCTTCCATACCATACAGGACTTTAAAATCTGAATCTTTCGGAACACATCCTCCCCATGCATCAAAACAGTGGTTTGCCTCCGGGAAAGCCTGTACAACACCATGGTCTGTAATTGCGATTGCCTTGTGCCCCCATTCGTAAGCTCGTTTTACCAGATCTTTTGCAGTCGTAACACCATCCATATCACTCATTTTGGTATGGCAGTGCAGTTCCACTCGCTTCTGTGGGCTGGTATCCATTCTGGTACTACGGAAATCTGCAATTTTCTTAATTCCAGATATTGACCCGATCGTCAACTCACTGTCAAATCGGTCAATCGTTGTTACCCCTTTAAATTTCAAAAAGGCACCTTTTTTGACAGATTCCGTAATCTCAGGTACCTGTTCATTTCTCAGAAACATTTTGATCACAATAGAATCTGTAAAATCTGTTACCGGAAAGATCAGGATTGTTTTTTCATTACGGATCTCACGTGCTTCCACATCTATAACCTGTCCACGGATGATGACTTCTCCCATCTCACCGGTAATGGATTCCAGATCAATGGTATCTCCCTCAAAATCTCTTCCATAGATCACATCCGGATTGCTGTCTTTACGGAATCCACCATAAAACTCTCCACGCTGGTTTTTCTTCTCAAATGTTTTTGGTTTCTGTTCTGTTTTATTAGTCTTCGCTTCTGCCTTTTTGCCATCCTTTACTTCCGTCGCAGCCGTTTCTTCCTCTTTCTCATCCTGCAGCGGCTCCGGTGTCAGTTTTGCATGTTTCAGCACATTCGCCACTTCCTGTCGAATCTGCAGTGCTGCATTTTTGCGATATTTGCTCTCTTCTGCCTCTACGAACTGCAGGTTGATCTTAAGATTCATTCCGCATCGTTCACAAAAAACTTTTTCCAGATATTCCACCAGAATCCCGCTTTTTTCTCTGGATATCACAGAATCAGGTAAAGTCAGATCCATCTGCTCATCTGATGGAAAAGCAATCTGTGCACGCTTAAAAAGATTGTATTCAAGCATATTGAAGTTCTTCAGTTCCACTTCCATACTGGAACGATAAACTTCCAGAAAATTGGCCGGGGAATACTGTCTGGAAAGATGAAAACGTTCAATCACTGTTACCTGTATTTCAAGGCCGGAAAAGCACTGTCTCTCAATCTGATCTTCCAGTGCCATAATATTTTTCTTATGGATCCAGCGTTCACTATGGATATAAACCCACAGTCTCGTCTTCGCCGGATTGCAGGAAACTCTTGAAACAGTTACCATCTCCAGCCATTCATGCAGCTGGTCTTTTACTTTTAAATTGGGAAATACATCGAAAAATTCTTTCTCCACACTCTATGCCTCTCTTATCCCTCCCAGTGAAGCAGTTCCTCTCTTAAAGTATCCAGAAGCTGGTCTTCCGGTACTTTCTTCACAATCTCACCTTTTTTGATCAGCAGACCGACACCAACACCTCCGGCAATCCCAATATCTGCTTCCTTTGCTTCACCAGGTCCATTCACCACGCACCCCATAACAGCAACTTTAATGTCCAATGGGATATCCTGTACCATTGCTTCTACTTTATTTGCAAGCCCGATCAAATCAATACGTGTACGTCCACATGTCGGACAAGAAACAACTTCTACGCCACCTTTACGCAATCCCAGTGTCTTAAGGATCCGTTTGGCAGATTTTATTTCTTCCAATGGCGCGCCCGTCAAAGAAACACGAATCGTATCTCCGATTCCCTGTGAAAGAATGATTCCAAGTCCTACGGCAGATTTGATATTTCCAGAATACAGAGTTCCCGCTTCTGTAATACCAACATGAAGCGGATGATCTGTTTTTTCTGCAATCAGCTCATGTGCTTTGGCACACATCATAACATCCGAAGATTTGATACTGATCACAAGATTGTCATACCCCATCTCTTCAATGATACGTACTTTATCCAGTGCACTCTCCACCAGTCCTTCTGCTGTTACACCATGGTATTTTTCTACCAGCTCTTTTTCCAGAGAACCACTGTTGACTCCTACACGGATTGGTATATTTCGCTCTTTTGCAACATCCACAACTGCCTGAATACGGTCAGTACTTCCGATATTTCCAGGATTGATACGAATTTTATCTGCACCGTTTTCCATTGCGGCAATCGCCAGTCGATAATCAAAGTGAATATCTGCCACCAATGGAATGTGAATCTGCTTTTTGATTTCTTTCAGTGCCTGCGCAGCTTCCATAGTCGGCACTGCACAACGGATAATATCACATCCGGCTGCTTCCAGCTCCAGAATCTGGCGGACAGTTGCCTCCACATCTTCTGTCTTTGTATTCGTCATAGACTGAATCAGAATTGGATTACCTCCACCAATCTTTTTATTTCCTATCTGTACAACTTTTGTATGATCACGATACATGCTCTTCTCTCCTTTTTGACGAAAAAGCGGAGCTGTTATTTTCAAACAGCCCCTCTTGTATTTCAGTGCTGAATTTCCAACAGTTTAGCCTTCAGGTCATTTTCCATTCTGACCATTTCAGCTTCCGCTGCCTGGCGTTTTTCTCTGCCCTCTTTCTGAATCTTCATTACATCATCCAGCGTCTGAATCAGATCTGCATTGGTTTTCTGAAGTGTTTCCATATCCACAATACCACGTTCCGATTCTTTTGCTGTCTCTACCGATGCCATATGCAGTTTCTCTGCATTTTTTCGAAGGAGTTCATTTGTAAGATCCGATACCTGGCTCTGTGCCTGCGCTGCCTCTGTTGAATGTGCAATGCCAAGTGCCAGTACCATCTGGCTTTTCCAGAGTGGAATCGTATTGACCAGTGTAGTCTGAATCTTTTCTGCCATCATCGTATCATTATTCTGGACAAGGCGGATCTGTGGTGCTGTCTGCAGTGAGATCATTCTGGTAAGTTCCAGGTCATGAAGTTTTTTCTCAAAACGGGCACATTTACTGTCCAGATCCTTAGCCGCCTGCGCGTCCTCCGGGAGTCCGGTCATTTTCGCCTTTTCTTCCAGATCATGCAGTTTGCCGTTCCTGGTCTGTGCAAGCCTCTGTTTACCAGCCTGAATATACATGGAAAGCTCTTTAAAATACAGGAGATTCTGTTCATACATTTTGTCCATCATTGCAGAATCCTTGAGCAGACGAACCTGATGTTTCTCGAGTGCATCTGCAATATGCTCTACATTCTCTTCTGCCTTATCATAACGATTTTTAAGATTTTCAAGTTTATTTGCCTGTTTTTTGAAAAAACCGAAAAATCCTTTTTCCTCTTCGGCATCAAATCCCTTCAGTTCTCCAACAACTCCTGAAAGAAGTTCTCCGACTTCACCAAGATCCTGTGCTCTTACGTTTTTCAATGCCTCATCTGAAAAATCGGCCATCTTTTTCTGTGTCCCAGCGCCATACTGCATAACCTGTGTCAGATTCTCCACATCAATCTTAGATGCAAAATCGTCCACCATCTTCTGTTCTTCCGGTGTCAGTACTGTCTGTGCCATCTTCTGCTGGACCGGATCCATTTCCGGTGCAACTTCCATCAGTTGTCCTTGTACCTGCACTTCCGGCTCCTTCTTCACTTCCGGTGCAAAATCTGGTTCCAGTGTAAGTGACGGCATCCCTGTTTCTGCCTGTTTCATTTCATCACCCATATCGTTCTCCTTATCGTGTTCTGTGGCAAATGTATTTTATACTCGTTTTTTTATAATTGCTTCTTACTGAAATCATTTCCAGTCAGTCCTTCCTGTGCAAGCATCGTATGAAGCACAGATATATCACTGGAAACATCCCACGCGGTATCCTGAAAAACTGAATCCAGGAGTTTTGCAAATGCTTCATTTAAAGTATCCAGCGTATCTTCAATTTCTTTTTTGGATGAGCGGATCGTCTCTCCCTGAATTGGCTGTCTGTCCATTTCTTCATAAGCATCCAGAAGTTTCACTGTCATAGGTAGATAATAATCCATCATTTTTTTAAGGTCCGGGATAATTTCCGGATGCTCCTCTGCCCTCTGAAAAATCTGTTCTACAATCTGTTCCATGCGGGCAATTTTAGCCGAGATCTCTTCTCCCGGGATTGCATCATTACTTGCATGGATTTTTTGAATATATGCTTCACCTTTATCCAGAACTTCCTGTACTTCCGGACTGATCTGTTTCTGCTGCTCTGTTTCCTGCTGGCGTTTTCTGCATTCTTGTTCGTTTCGCTGCTCCAGTGCCTTCTGTGTCTCTGTGTACTGTCGATATGTTTCTGTGCTCGTGATCAGGCATGTTTCCTTCTGATCTGTCTGTCCTTCCAGAAACCAGCCTTTCTGAATCATAAATCTGATATCTTTTTTTACAAATTTCACACTGCGGCCCACAGCCCCTGCCAGACGTTCAAAATCACAATACGTTCTGTCTCCAAGTGCCTGTACATATTTCTTGAAGCGTTTCAATCTGCCAAGTCCTGTACAGCCTCCATAGATCATCCCCACGCCTGCCAGTGTACCAATCAACGTCACTGCTGTCGAAGTGATACCGCCGTGACCTATTACAGCCTGCAGAATCTGCACTGTCAGAAGTCCTATTGCCATACTTCCGGAAAGAAGCCCACCGAATACGATCAGCAGAATATCTTTTACCTTTTCGCCTCCGGTATTTCCGTACAGTTCCGGATGAGTTTCCTGTATTTTCTGATTCATAACTTTGTGCTCAGTTTTTTTCTGAACCGTCGCAGGATGCTCTTTCTGATATTGTTTCAGTGTATTATTAACCATCTTCGTGATGGACTGATTCAGTTCCTGATAATTGCTTGTTTTTACAGCATTTTCTATTGTTGTCTGCACTTCGCGGACTTTTTGCTCCACAAAGCTGAAATCCGTTCCGTTATCGTAAGATTTTTTGTCCATTCCGTCCTCCTGTAAACTCTCTCTTATTATAACGAAATACAAACAAAAAAACAAGGCACAGGACATCTGCCTGTACCTTGTCTTATATCTGATACAATAAATCTTATTCGATAACTTTGATCCAGCCTTCTGGAGCTTCGATGCGTCCCATCTGGATGCCGGTAAGTGTCTCGTAAAGTTTCTTTGTTGTCGGTCCCATTTCTTCCATTCCGCTTGGGAAGCAGATTTCTTTGCCATGGTCTACGATCTTGCCAACTGGTGAGATAACAGCTGCGGTTCCGCAGAGTCCACATTCTGCAAAGTCTTTTACTTCGTCCAGATATACTTCTCGTTCTTCTACCTTCAGTCCAAGATAATGCTCTGCAACATAGATCAGAGAACGACGTGTGATAGATGGAAGAATACTGTTGGACTTCGGTGTAACAACGGTATTATCCTTTGTGACAAAGATAAAGTTCGCTCCACCTGTCTCCTCTACTTTTGTTCTTGTAGCAGAATCCAGATACATGTTTTCATCATATCCCTGACGATGCGCATCCATGATAGCATGAAGACTCATTGCATAGTTCAGACCAGCCTTGATATGACCTGTTCCATGCGGTGCAGCACGGTCAAAGTCTGTGACACGGATCGTAATCGGTTTTGCGCCACCTTTGAAGTACGGTCCAACCGGTGTAGTCAGAATACGGAACTGATACTCGTCAGCCGGTTTAACACCGATAACAGGGTTACTTCCAAACATATACGGACGTACATACAGAGTTGCACCAGAGCCATATGGTGGTACATATGCTTCATTTGCCTTGATCGTCTGTACAACAGCCTCTACAAAACGGTCTTCCGGGAATACCGGCATTTCCAGTCTTCTTGCAGAATTTGCAAGACGCTCAGCATTGAGATCCGGGCGGAAAGTAACAATATGTCCGTCTTCTGTTGTATAAGCTTTCATTCCTTCAAATACAGTCTGTGCATACTGGAATACACAGGCACATTCATTCAGTGTAACATTCGGGTCTGTAGTCAGCTGTCCTTCATCCCATTTACCATCTTTGAAATTGGCAACATAACGATAATCTGTCGGAATATAACCGAATCCGATGCTGCCCCAGTCAATGTTCTTTTTTTCCATAATATATCTTCCTCCAGTCATATGGATTTCTTTTCCAGTTACCCTTCTCAGTAACTCTTTTCATCCATTTTAGCACTTTATCGTGGTGACTTCAATGCAAAATTTGCAGAGAAAATATTTATTTTATCCTTTCATATTTCATAAAAGAATACTCCAGATCAAAATATGTCTGCTCATCGCTCTCCGCAGTTACTTTCCACTCCGGCATTTCATCCAGATTTGGGAAATAGCTGTCTGCCTCATATGCAAAATCAATTTTTGTCACATGTGCTGTATCACAGTAAGGCAAAAGCTGTTTGTATACACTGTCTCCACCAATACAGTATACTTCCTCTGACGGATATTTTTTTATTTCTTCCAGAAGTTCTTCTACAGTGTGGACAATGATCGCGTCTTTGACATTGTAATCTTTGTTTCCTGTCAGGACAATATTTGTTCTGTTCTTAAGAGGCAGCCCATTTGGAAAACTTTCCAGAGTCTTACGTCCCATAACAACAACTTTTCCAGTTGTTTCCTGACGAAACATCTTCATATCTGCCGGAATACTTACAAGAAGCTTGTTATCTTTACCGATTGCCCAGTTCTTATCT
>OHDA01000912.1_pt1 | contig 12666 bp, 10 predicted proteins | sample 1566881 | NCBI WGS metagenome assembly OHDA01 (sample SAMEA3879585, study PRJEB24766) | human gut metagenome | biome: human-associated habitat; feature: feces | place: USA | collected 1985/1987
TCTCTGACAAACAAAATCACCCTATTCCCCACCGACTTGACGACATTGGTTCGAGTGGCCGCACACCAAAAATCAAGTCTTAGAGGGGTATTCTACCTCATGCCGTGATCAGTGCCATGAGGTAGAACTCCGTGGGAGTTTCATCTTCTGTGGGCAGAATGGTGATCTCCACGGTATGGTTCTTCTGCTCACCATGGTGGAGGATGGGCTGGAGATACAGGCAGTCGCCCCAATCCTCATCGAAGTTACCGTCCAGCACAGCGGCGTGGGCGGTGTCGCCGTCCAGCACCAGCTGTGCCCGCAGCGCCGGGCGGCGGATGGTCTTGCGGTACTGCACTGCAATGCAGGAGGCATCCACTTCAAAGGTGATCTTATCCCCGGGCTTCTGACCGATCCAGCCGTTTTTCCAGTGGTCCAGATGCCCCAGCTTTTCCTCCGGGTCTGCCCGGAAACCCTCCAGCTTGGGGGAGAGCTCCCGGATGGTCAGCCGCCGGGCGTTCTCGTAGGCGTTGGCGGTGAGCGGTGCCGGGAAGGCAGGCTCCTGCTCTGGTTCTTCCCGGTGGGCGTTGACTGCCTCCAGCAACTTGATGATCTCCCCTGCCACCAGACCGTGACCGTAATCGTTGGGGTGCAGCCCATCGGGGCTCAACAGGGTGCGGCTGGCATACTTACCGGCACGCAGATCCTTGTAAATGCTGTCCCGGATGCTGACGTGGGGCACACCGTAGTGGTCGCCCACGGCGTTGTGCTCGTCCTGTGACGTCTCGCCGGTATCGTAATAAATGTTGTTCAGCAGCACCACCGCCGGGTGGGAGGGCCATGTGAGCAGCTTGCGGACAACGCCCTCATAAGTCTCCTGCCGGAAGGGGACTTCCAGATCGTTGACGCTGAAATCCACCGCCACAAAATCCGGCTGGTACATCAGCACATCGGTCACGGCACGGGCAACGCCATAGTGGGAGCTGGTGCCGCCGATGCCGCCGTTGACATAGTGAAACTTCGACTGCGGAAAGGTATCCACGAACCACTGGTACACCCGGAAAGCGTAAGCATTACCGGGCTGGGTGGAAAGGCTGCCCTGGGTGATGGAACCGCCCAGAAAGCCGATGGTCAACTCCTGCCCTGCCGCGGCACGGCGGAACAGTTCTTTCAAACGAGCAAAATTAGACGTATTCATTCTAAAACTCCTCCCTGATATGCACTATGGATAATTTTTGCCGCCGGACGGCCGTACACGGCGTAGGCACTGACTGCTCTGGTGTCGGCAGGCCAGTCCCACGCGCCAAAGCCCATGACCCACGGACGCTTGGCGCAGGCGGAAAACATTGCCTCATACCAATCTGCCTGCTCCAGATCATTCCGTGTTCCCTTCAGCTCCCAGTTGTTGGGCACGGCAGAAGAGCCGGTGATGTTCATGCAGCCTGCCTCGCTGAAGAGGACGGGCTTTTTGTATTTTTGGCTCACCGCCTCGATGCGGTCCAGCTGGTTTTCCCAGTCCTTCAGGGGGTAGTAGCCGCTGGAGGCGATGCAGTCCACGGCATCCCACCAGTTCACATGGTCCTCGCCGTATTTATCGCAGTTATAGCTCACCGGGCCGTGGTACTGCTGTCGCACGGCGGCAATGAGGGCGCGCCACTCCGTTTCCCTGTGCTCGGTCATGGTCATTTCGCAGCCGGTCAGGAACAGCCCACAGCCTTCGGCTTCGGCAAGAGCCGCGTAGTGGGTCTGGAAGGCGGTGTAGTTGGCAAACCATCCGCTCCACTGGGTCTCGCAGGGCACATCGTGGTCAAAAAAGCTGATGCGCGCCCGCCACACGCCGTTGGCACAGTTGACGGTGGGCTTCAGCGCCACCTGCAAGCCCAACTGCTTGGCAAAGCGGATAGCACCGCACACCTCCTCGTCTGTGGGGGTGGCATCGGTGCGCCAGTCAATCTCCTCACTATAAGGGCCAGACTGTATTCCAGAGGGCGACAGGATGACCCAGTTGGCGGCGGTGGCTTCCACCATGGCTGCCATACTGCGGTGGGCAGTCTCGCTATTCAACACGCCCCGTCGGGGAAAGGGTGCAAAATTCACCCCGTAAAAGTTATGTTTCAGCTCCATGACATCTTCCTCGTTTTCTCAAAAATCAACGTCAGATTGCGCAATAAGTATAAGACAGTTTTGGAAGTTCCGTCAATATGCCGTTTCATTTTCAGCGTATGGTACAAGGAGAGGGGCAAAGCACTGGTCAACCTGACCTGAAAAAAGCCCCTGCACCGGGAGGTGCAAAGGCTAAACTAAATTTTAGGTTTTTGTTAGCTTACGCATTTAGCTTGCGATTTTGGGTAGAATCTGCTATGCTTCAAGCAAAAACCAACGGGAGGGAACAGAAAATGGAGCAACTTACAACTGCGACGCTGACCCAGCTGCCGCAGGTGCGAGCACTGGGGCGGCACACCGGGCGTGACCCGCTGACCCTGTTCTGGACGGCCAGCGGCATGGAGCTGGAATTTACCGGCAGTGAGCTGTGGGTGGATCTTTTCGCCGATTATGAAGCGGTAGAGCCGTGGGTCAGCGTGGAGCTGAACGGCGCATGGGTGGCACGGTTTGCCGTGAACCCCGGCAAAAGCCGGATCTGTCTTTTCCGGGGCATGACACCGGGCAAGGCAAAGCACCTCCGGCTGCTAAAGGATGTGCAGGCCATGCACGATGACCCGGCGCATCTGTTGCAGATCACCGGGCTGGAATATGCAGGCGGCGAATTTCTGCCCCTGCCGGAGCCGCAGTATCGGCTGGAGTTTGTGGGCGACAGCATCACCAGCGGTGAGGGTGCCATCGGGGCCAAGCCGGAGGAGGACTGGGTGGGAGCCTTTTTCTCTGCAGAGAACCACTACGGCCGCCTGACCGCCGATGCACTGGGAGCCGAATACCGCTGCATCTCGCAAAGTGGCTGGGGCATCGTGACCGGCTGGGACAACGATGTGCGCCATGTGATGCCGCCCTACTATACGCAGGTGTGCGGTGTAGCGATGGGGCAGCGCAATGCTGCCCTTGGCGCACAGCAGGAAAACGATTTTGCTGCATGGAAACCGGATGCTGTCATCGTCAACCTGGGCACCAACGACACGGGCGCATTTGATAACCCGCCGTGGCAAGACCCTGCCACTGGCAAGACCCACCAGCTGCGGCGGCTCTCCAATGGAGACTTCCACCCTGCGGACGCCCAAAAAGTGGCAGATGGTGTACAGCATTTTCTGACCCTGCTCCGGGCAAAGAACCCCGGGGCAAAGCTGGTGTGGTGCATCGGGATGCTGGGCAGCGAGCTGCTGCCGGTATTGCGGCAGGGCATGGAGCAGTACAAGGCCATTACCGGAGACAGCTCTGTCTATCTGCTGGAGCTGCCCAACACCACGCCGGAAACCGTGGGTGCCCGGCAGCACCCCGGCGCAGAGAACCACCGGCAGGCGGCAAACGTCCTGACCGCCTTTCTGAGAACGATCCTGTAAAAAAATGAAAACGGGATGCCGGAGCGTTCGCAGACGCTCCGGCATCCCCAATATCATCTATATTTTCCGCTAAAGGGGCTGATGCACAAACCTTCGTGCATCAGCCCCTTTTTTTTCAGGTAGATTCTCTTCTTACAAAGCCGCCGGGCACGATGACGGTGGGAGCAATGGCAGGCTTATGCGCCATTTTGCGGCGCAGTTGCGCCACCACCATTTTTGCCATGCCGTCCAAGTCCACCCGGTAGCTGGTGAGCTGGGGGCTGCAAAGAGTGGAATAGCGGTAGTCGTCGTAGCCGGTCACTGCCACATCCTGCGGCACCCGGTAGCCGTTGCGCTTGAGGATCTCCACCAGATTATAGGCCACCGCATCGCAGTTGCAGACAAAGGCGTCCGGCATTTCATGAGGCAGAGAGAACGGCACGAACTTACCCTGATCGTCCCGGTCCTCCAGCCGCCAGTCATCCCGGATGGGCAGACCGGCACGGAGCATCGCCTTTACGTAGCCCAGATACCGGTCCATGATGGAACTGGTGGACAGCACGCTGCCAACAAAGCCGATGTTCCGCCGCCCGGTGGAGATAAGGTGCTCGGTCATCGTGTAGCTGCCGCTGGTGTTGTCGCTGAGCACGCAGTCGGCGGCAATGGCATCGTCGTAGAAGTCCAGCAGCATAAAGGGCACGCCGGTCTGCACCGCCGTAGCAAGGTAGCGGCGGCTGATCTCGCCCATAAAAATCAGGCCGTCCACCTTCCGGTTTACAAGGAAGGTGGGCATATTGCAGCTTTTTTCTGCCTGCGGCAGAACGATCTCCATCAGAACCGAGATGTCCTGCTCGGCGGCAGCTTTCAACACGGAACGGTACAGATTGGAATAAAAGGCATTCTCGTTGAAAAAGCGGTCTGCCACCAGAATGCCGATGCTCTCGCCGCCGGGGTGGGCGTTGGTCCGGGCGGGGGGCTGGTAGCCCATCTCCTCAGCGGTGGCAACAATCTTGGCACGCATCTCGGCGCTTACGCCTTCCTTCCCTGCCAAACCCTTGGAAACGGAAACGGTGCTGATGCCCAGCCGCTGTGCAATGTCCGCCATGCGTACTGCTTTTGCCATGTTCCTGACCAGCTTTCTTCTTGATTTGGTTATGAGGTAAATAAAATTCCGATTAACTTTATAATTAGCATAACAGTTTTCGGTAGTTTCGTCAACAAAAACCTTGAAAACCTTTAAGCTAACCACCATTTAGGCTAATTTTCTCTATTTTTGTTAGCTAACAAAACATTTTAAGTTCAATTTTCGTGTTGTATCCCGGATTTGCGGGTCAGTTTTCACAAGAAAATCGCCGAATTGCCACCAAAACACCGAATCTTTTTGGTGACATTGACAGTGCATCGTGAAAAGACTATACTTAAATCACAAAAAGCGAAAGCAAGCAGTTAGCTAAATCAAGTTAACGAAAGCTTTCGCAAATCAGAAAAAGGTTCCACATAAAGAAGGAGGACATTTCTATGCGTAAGATCAATCGCCGTAACTTCCTGAAGGTCACTGGTGTGTTGGCCGCAGCCTCTGCTCTGGCCGCCTGCGGCGGCAGCAGCACTTCTACCGCCGGCTCCACCGGCAGCACCGCCGGTTCCGCTGCCAGCGCAGACGGTGCAAAGGCTTACAACGAGCTGACCGTCGGCACCGACAACACCGACCTGAAGGCCGATCTGAAGTTCATCAGCCACCGCACCGACCTCATCGAGGACGGCACCTTTGACGGCTACGTTGCCGCATTCCAGAAGCTGTATCCCAACATCACCATCAAGTACGAGGGCATCACCGACTATGCCACCGACATGACCACCCGTCTGACTTCCAACGACTGGGGTGATCTGTGCATGATCCCCACCAACATCCCCCTGACCGAGTTGGGCGACTACTTTGAGCCTCTGTGCGCACTGAGCGACATTGAGAACGATTACAACTTCGCTTCCAACCGCGCTTATAACGGCAGCGTGTACGGCATCCCCTCCACCGGCAATGCACAGGGCATCATCTACAACAAGAAGGTCTTTGAGGCTGCCGGCATCACCACCCTGCCCAAGACCCCGGACGAGTTCCTGGATGACCTGCAGAAGATCAAGGACTATGATCCTTCCATCGATCCCCTGTACACCAACTACGCCGCCGGCTGGACCATGACCGCATGGGATGCTTACACCAGCGGCGGCGCAACCGGCGACCCGGACTGGATGAACATTACCATGCCCCAGACCAAGGATCCGTTCCAGAAGGGCATTCTGGGTGCGGACGATATGGGTCCCTACGCTGTGTACTATATCCTGTACGAAGCAGTGAAGCGCGGTCTGACCGAGGCCGACCCCACCACCACCGACTGGGAGGGCTCCAAGCCCCGCATCAATAACGGCCAGATCGGTGCCATGGTTCTGGGCAGCTGGGCTATCGTGCAGATGCAGGCCGCCGGTGACCACGCCGACGACATTGGCTATATGCCGTTCCCCATCACCGTCAAGGGTACCCAGTACGCCAGCGCAGGTGCAGACTACTGCTACGGTGTGAACAAGAACACCACCGATGACAAAAAGCTGGCTGCCATGCTCTACATCAAGTGGCTGACCGAAAGCTCCAACTTTGCTTATGATCAGGGCGGTGTGCCGGTGCTGAAGAGCCAGGAATACCCCGATACCCTGAAGGCATTCGACGGCATCGACCTGGTCGAGGATGCTCCCGCCCCCGCAGAGCTGGCAGACCTTGCCACCGAGGTGCAGCAGGAGGCTGAGCTGATGCTGAATGCCGACCAGACCCACGTCATGCGTGTGGTGGAGGCTGGCATCAACGGCGACGAGACTCTGGACGACATCGTGGCCGACTGGAACGCCGCATGGGACGCAGCTGTGGATGCCTGCGCACCGCAGTAATCGATCTATCGTTATAAATCAGCAGGGGGGCCCATGTCCGCCCTGCTTTTGGTGAAAGGAGGTCTTTTACATGGCATCTTCCGCAACCGTATCCGCGCCTAAAAAGCGCAAGAGCTTCAGCGAATACTTTCACAGTATGCGCGGCCAGCAGCTCATCGTCACGCTGGTGTTCCTGTTCGTTCCGCTGGTGCTGCTGTTCATGTTCACCTATCTGCCCTTCTTTAAGATGGTGGAGTTCAGCTTCTTCAAAATGAAGTACATCGGCAGACGTACCTTTGTGGGTCTGCAGAACTACATCTCGGTCTTTACCCGCAAAGACTGCTTCCATGCTCTGAGCCTGAGCCTTTACTACATGGTAGGTTCGGTGGTGCAGATGGCGCTGGCGCTGCTGTTTGCCACCATCCTGAGCTTCAAGTGCAAGGGCAGCAAGTTCTTCCGGGGTGCACTGTACTTTCCCTGCCTCATCTGCGGCATCTCGGTGGGCTTCATCTTCAAGTTTTTCTTCACCCATGGCTTTGTGCTGGATACCCTGCTGAGCTGGGTGGGCTTCAACGTAGATAAGCTGCCCTTCTGGCTCCGGGATGAGTCCATCAACAACGTCGTGCTGGTGGCCTGCTCTATCTGGAAATACATCGGCCAGAACATCGTCATGTTCATCGGTGCTATCGCTTCTGTGGACCCCGTTCTGTACGAGGCTGCTGAGATCGACGGTGCCAACGCATGGCACCGCTTCAAGGACATCATCCTGCCCTCCATCAGCACCATCGTGGTGCTGAACCTCATCATCTCGGTGTCCGGCGCACTGTCCGCCTTCGAGATGCCCTATGTTGTCACCGGCGGCGGCTTCAACACCTCCACCTACTTCGTGGTCATGGACAAGATCGCCCATACCGACCAGAAGGTGGGTCTTGCATCCGCCATGGCTGTGGTTCTGCTGCTGCTCATCGTGATCGTCACCTACGCCCAGAAGGCTGTGGAAAAATGGCTGGAAAACCGCAGCAGCGGCGTAACCAAGTGAAAGTGAGGCAGAACGTATGAACGCAATCAAAATGAAGCGCATCCTCATCAATATCTGCAAGTATGTGCTGCTGATCTTTGCCGCTTTCGTGGCACTGGTGCCCATCGTGTCCTGTATCTTCACCGCCTTTAAGACGGAGCAAGAGTATGCCAACACCAACGTCATCACCCTGCCCAAGAGCTTTTTGAACTTCGATAACTTCATCATCGCATGGAACAAGGCCAACATGGGCAAAGCGTTCCTCAACAGCTTTATTATCCTGATCTGCGTGCTGGCAGGCAGCATTATGATCAGCGCCATGCTGGCTTATGTGCTGAACCGGTTCAAGTTCCCCGGCAACAAGCTGATCCGCAACCTGTTCACCATTGCCACCCTGATCCCCGGCATCGCCTCGCAGGTCACGGTGTACCAGATCATGACCGCTCTGCATCTGGTGAACTCCCTGCCCGGCTACATCATCCTGATGATGGGCACAGACGTTATCACCATCTATATCTTTTTGCAGTTCTTCGAGAACCTTTCCTCCACGCTGGACGAAAGCGCCATTCTGGATGGCTGCACCTACTTTGGTGTGTTCTTCAAGATCCTGCTGCCCCTGCTGAAGCCCGCCATCGTCACCAGCGCCATCCTGAAGGGTGTGTCCACCTACAACGAATACTACATGGCAAACCTGTATCTGCAGGATAAGACCAAGTATCAGGTGGTTGCTACCTCGCTGTATGTGTTCTCCGGCCCCATGGGCAACCAGTACAACTACATCTGCGCCGGTGTCATCATCACCATCATCCCCGCCCTTATCGTGTTCCTGCTGTGTCAGGATCAGATCTACAGCGGCATGGCTGCCGGTGCGGTGAAGGGCTAAAATTGCGACCGCCGCCTGCGGCGGAAACAGGGAGCAATTTTTGGCACCGCGGTCAGCAGGACACGAGGCCCGCACAAGGGCCGAAGTGGACGCTGGGCACCGCAAGAGGAAAGCCGTTTTCGGCCAGTACGACCTTTTCAAGACATCCACATTTTTCCTTCATCATCTGCTGCTTCTCCCGGTTCCTGTGCAGGAGCCGGGAGAATACAGCAGAAGGAAAACAAACAATCTTCTATTACAGGAGTTTATCTTATGAGCAACGTAAAAATGTTCTGCGATGCACTGCCCAACATCCCCTGGCAGGAAAAGCCTGCCGATGTTACCGCCCCGGTGTGGCGGTACAATGAGAACCCCATCATCGACCGCAACCCTGTGGAAGGGGTGGCACGCATCTTCAACAGTGCCGTGGTGCCCTACGAGGGCAAGTTCATCGGCGTGTTCCGTGGCGAGCAGATCGACGGCATCCCCTACATCTATCTGGGACGCAGCGAGGACGGCATCCACTGGAACTTTGACAAGGACAAGATCCCCTTCGTCAACGAAAAGGGCGAGCCGTTTATGCCGGTGTACGCCTACGATCCCCGTCTTGTGAAGGTGGAGGACACCTACTACATCATCTGGTGTCAGGACTTCTACGGTGCGTCCATCGGCATCGCCAAGACCACCGACTTCAAGACCTTTGTCCGCATCGAGAATCCCTTTATCCCCTTCAACCGCAACGCCGTGCTGTTCCCCCGCAAGATCAACGGCATGTACACCCTGCTGAGCCGCCCGTCTGACAGCGGCCACACCCCCTTTGGTGACATCTTCCTGAGCCAGAGCCCGGATATGGAGTTCTGGGGCCGTCACCGTCATGTGATGAGCAAGGGCTCCAACTGGTGGGAGAGTGTGAAGATCGGCGGCGGTGCTGCCCCCATTGAGACCAGCGAGGGCTGGCTGCTGTTCTACCACGGCGTTACCGGCACCTGCAATGGCTTCGTCTACTCCATCGGCGGTGCCATTCTGGATAAGGACGAGCCCAGCAAGGTACTGTACCGCTGCGGCAACTTCCTGCTGACCCCGGAAAAGTGGTACGAGGAGCGCGGCTTCGTGCCCAACGTCTGCTTCCCCTGCGCCACCCTGCAGGATGCCGACACCGGCCGCATCGCTCTGTACTATGGCTGCGCCGACAGCTATGTCGGTCTGGCCTTCACCACCGTAGACGAGGTGGTGGATTACATCAAGACCCACGATAATGCAGGCCCCACCGACCACGAGGTGGGCATCCGCTAAGCGTCAAGCGTAACCCTCTCTGTCAATGCTTCGCATCGCCATCTCTGCAAAAAGAGATTTTACGTCCCCTACCGGGCGCTGGCACGGCGCAAGCCGTGACCGAGAGGTTTTTTACTTTTGTACAGAAAGGAAGTTCTGTATTATGTCTTCCATCAAACAGGCAGCAGAAGAAATGCTGCTGCAAACCATCATTCCCTTCTGGAAAGGGCTGCGGGACGAGGAAAACGGCGGCTTTTACGGCTACATGGATTTTGACCTGAAGCTGGATAAAAAAGCCGAAAAGGGCTGCATCCTGAACAGCCGCATTCTGTGGTTCTTCTCCGAGGCGGCCATGCTGACCGGCCGGGCAGACCTTGCCGAGGATGCCCGCCACGCCTACCAGTTCTTCCTGAAAAACTGCTACGACGAGGCAAACGGCGGTGTGTACTGGAGCTGCGATTACACCGGCAAGCCGCAGGACACCACCAAGCACACCTACAATCAGGGCTTTGCCATCTATGCCCTTTCCGCTTACTACCGGCTGACCAAAGACCCCGTTGCGCTGGCCTACGCAAAAAAGATCTTTCATCTCATCGAGCAGCACTGCACCGACAGCGAGGGCTATCTGGAGGCCTTTACCATCGACTGGAAGCCGGAGAGCAACGAAAAGCTCTCGGAAAACGGTGTCATGGCGGCAAAGACCATGAACACCCTGCTCCATGTGTTCGAGGGTTACGCCGGGCTTTATCAGGCCAGCCGTGACCCGGAGGTGGAAAAAGCCCTGCGCCGCATCCTTGACATCTACGAGCACAAAATTTACAGCCCGGAGCTGCACCGGCAGCTGGTGTTCTTTGACCAGCACTACAACTCCATCATCGATTTGTACAGCTACGGCCACGATATCGAGTCCAGCTGGCTCATCGACTGGGGCTGCGATTTACTGGGAGATGCAGCGCTTTCCAAGCGCATCCACGCCATCAACTCCGACCTTGCCGCCCACATCTACAAAGAAGCTTACATTGACCACTCGGTGGTCAATGAGTGCGAGCGCGGCAAAGTGAACACCACCCGTGTGTGGTGGGTGCAGGCCGAGTCCGTACTGGGCTTCGTGAACGAATACAACAAGAGCGGCGATGCAAAATACCGTGATGCCGCCGCCGATATTTACCACTACATCTGCAACGTGATGGTGGACAAACGCCCCGGCAGTGAATGGTTCTGGGAGGTGGACGCAGACGGAAAACCGTCCAGCCGCAAACCCATCCTTGAGCCGTGGAAGTGCCCCTACCACAACGGCAGAATGTGCATGGAACTGATAAGGAGGAACCCCGATGTCACAGTCTAAACTCCACCCCGAATACCTGCGCCAGAAGGCTTTGCAGGATGCCTACCTGGCCCGCAAAAACAAAAAGACCGATTTCTACAACGGCATCTACGACCGGTGGGAAAACCCGGTGCTGACCCGCGAATCCATCCCGCTGAGCTGGCGGTTCGACCTGAACCCGGAGACGAACCCCCACTTTATGGAGCGTCTGGGCGTGAACGCCGTGTTCAACTCCGGTGCCATCAAGCTGAACGGCAAGTATTACCTTGTGGCACGCATTGAGGGCAACGACCGCAAGAGTTTCTTTGGCGTGGCAGAAAGTGACAGCCCGGTGGATGGATTCCGTTTCTGGGATTATCCGATTCTTCTTCCTGATACCTGTCCGGAAGAAACCAACGTATACGATATGCGTCTTACCAAGCATGAAGATGGCTACATCTACGGTGTATTCTGTTCCGAAAGCAAGGATACCTCCATAAACGATCTTTCTGCGGCAGTTGCAGCGGCAGGTATCGTCAGAACCAGGGATTTAAAGACCTGGGAGAGACTTGACAACTTAACAACACTTCATTCTCCCCAGCAGAGAAACGTGGTTCTTCATCCGGAATTTGTAAACGGTAAGTATGCCTTCTATACCAGACCGATGGATGATTTTATTGACACCGGATCAGGCGGTGGCATTGGATTTGGTTTGTGTGATGATATTGAACATGCTGTAATTGACGAAGAGAAGATGACCAGCTTACGTAAGTATCATACCATTACCGAGGTGAAGAATGGTGCGGGTGCTGTTCCGATCAAGACCGAAAAGGGATGGATTCATATTGCACACGGTGTCCGTAACACAGCTGCAGGACTCCGCTATGTTATTTATGCATTTGCAACCGACTTAAATGATCCTTCCAGGGTGATTGCTGAGCCCTCCGGAATGCTGATCGGACCCAGAGGCGGAGAGAGAGTCGGAGATGTTTCCAATGTCGTATTTACCAATGGTGCGATTACAACAGAAAACGGAGATGTATATATTTATTATGCATCCAGCGATACCAGAATGCATGTGGCATCCACAACGATTGACAAGCTGATTGACTATGTATTCAATACTCCCCAGGATCCGCTTCGTTCTGTAGAATGTGTTGCTCAGAGATGTGACCTTGTAAAGAAGAATCTGGAATACCTGAATCGCAGATAATTACAGTTCAGCCATGCCTTACACAATCATTTCTGCATGGCTGAACTGTTACATTTTATGATTGAAAAATGAAAGCGACAGGAATATAATAGTTAACATAAGTGTACAATAAGTGAGGGAGAGGTTTGATGGCAACACAGAATGGAACAGGAAGAATGGTCAGCAGAGAGGTGGATTTCTGCAGAGCCTATAGCATGGAAGCGAAGGAACAGCTTGAAAAATTATTTTTAAAGAATCGGATTTCTTACTTTATTGAATGGCAGGATCGTTCCTTATTCTCCCGCATATTTGGAAAGAATGAAAAAGGAAAGAATATTTTTACAATTCGAATTAATGAAGCCGACATTGAAAGGGCAACCGAGCTTGTCAATGGAATTGACTCCGTGAAAATCCGCAAAAAGAAAGAGAATGAAAGATAAGTTACCGGGTGCTCAATGGGCACCCGTTTTCTTTGTGCAGAGCACTTAGTGAAGCCAAGCCGAAGGCGAAGGCTGAACTTAGTGCGAGCCAGTTCGGAACACTTAACGAGTGCGAGCTGAAGGCGAAGCAGGAGTTTAGTGAGAGGAACAAGCAGAGTTTAGTGAAGCCAAGCCGAAGGCGAAGGCTGAACTTAGTGCAGAA
>OHDA01000918.1_pt1 | contig 12588 bp, 9 predicted proteins | sample 1566881 | NCBI WGS metagenome assembly OHDA01 (sample SAMEA3879585, study PRJEB24766) | human gut metagenome | biome: human-associated habitat; feature: feces | place: USA | collected 1985/1987
AAACTCCGAAGCGGTTCGGCATAGGAAAGCCCTTCGGGAACTGAGCGGAATAGACAGATTACTGAGTTTTCTGGAAGAAAAATTCTTCAGGCGGGGGGCCATCATCAAACAAAGACAGAGCCGGGCCAAAGCCCGCCATATGATAGAACATGCTTACTGGACCTTGGAAGGACTTCAAGAGAGACTGGAACAGGAGCAGGAACACTGGGGTATTTTGGCAACGGCAATAGAAGAACCTTCGACCAAACTGTGGGTTTACGAGAAGAAAGCGGAGGGGAAACAGGAACTGGCTGTACTGCTCCAACATTGGGAAGAGGCGGATCGTTTCCGCATCATTGAGGAAGAACTCCTTGCCGAGCTCGATCGCGATATGGAAATCCTGGATTCCCTCGACAAGTCTCTGGCATTCCTTCCTCCAGATGCACGGCAGTACATACGGCTGCTTCTTGAAGGTTCTCTTGATTCCTCCATCCGGGATGGAGATGTAACTGACGATTTTCGCAAAACCTACACTCTCTTATGTGAAGCCGTTACCGGAGCTCCGGACAGAGAAACGCGAACAACAGCCGAACATATACGGCATCGAATGGAAAGTAGCCAATCCCCTTTTAATGAAAAAAGATCATGAAATCCATTTGCGTAGGTATTGATTTTGGCACAACGAATACACTTGTTGCCTATCTCGAAGGCAGGAGTGAATCTCCGACATTAAGCCGTCTGGGACGGGGTAATGACAGCATCCCGACAACTGTCCACGTTAATTCCAATGGAAAGTTCTCTTTTGGAGACGATGCTGACGATCTTTGCGAATATGATCCATCCGGTTATGCAAAAGCCTTCAAATTGTGGCTTGGCGGAAACCGGACACTGAAACGGGACGATTCGGAAAAGGAATATTCCGCTGTCGAACTGACCATGGAATTCCTAAAGCATATTCGTGAAAAATGCGAACAGGAATCCCTCCAGGGCCATTATCACCTGGACCGGGCAGTCATCACCATTCCCGTCAGTTTCAGCCCGGCTCGCAAAGCGGATCTGAATAGGGCGGCACAAAAAGCGGGATTTCAGGAGGTGATTCTCGTGCCGGAGCCGGAAGCGGCTGGAAAAGCCTTTTGCACATTGTGTCCGGAAGAAGCCTTTAAGGGTTCGGCTCTCATTGTGGACTGGGGAGGCGGCACTCTCGATTTGAGTCTTGTTCAGCGAACAGAGAAAGGGTTCAAGGTTCAAAAGGCCTACAGCCGGGGAGATGAAACCATGGGCGGGGAAGTATTGGACACGATCATGTGGAATTATGTAGGAAATCAATTAAAACGGGAATCCGGGATTGACTTAGAGAAGGAATCTGCTGCCAAACGGTATGCCTTGCGGAAAAGAATCAGGCAAGCCAAGGAGAAGCTTTCCTTGGTGAACGAGTATTCACTGACTCTCCCCATGTCCGGAGGAATACAACATTTACGAATACCTCGAAGGGAATGGGAAAAAGTCATTGGTCCTCAACTTGAGAAAGTGGTTCAAATAGTTGAGGATGTTTTGAATCAACTGTCTTCGGCTCATCAATCTCCTCCTAACATGATACTTCTGGTGGGAGGAAGCAGCAAGACGCCCAGGCTTAGAGAATTGCTGGAGAAAAGGACAAGTATCCCCTGCAAATTCTGGGACCAAGGCATGGAAGCTGTTGCTAAGGGGGCGGTATTATATGCCAATGAACTTTTTCCACCCTCAACTGCTCCTACCCAAACGGAAAACCGTGACACTGCATCTGAACCATGCACTCCCAAAGAAGAGCCTATTTATCGAATCCCTATTTCGAGAATCGAAGCTAATCTGGGGGTAGAAAAAAAATTGAAACTGGGAGAAGAAACTGTCGTTGTCACCCTTCCTTCCGGTGTACGGGAAGGGCAACATGTTACCATACCCTCCCAAATCCATGAGGGAACAAGCTACCTGGGCATTATTGCTCTACAGAACGATCCTTTTCTGCAGCAACGTGCGGAACAAGGAAAGAGAGGAGATCAATATCTTTTGGGAATGAGTTATTACCGTGGTGTGGGAGTTTCGAAATCCATCAAAAAAGGTATTACATGGCTGAAGAGAGCTGCTGGACAAGGCCATGGAGATGCACAATTCCTGATGGGAAGAATTTGTTTTAACGGAGAAGGAATGAAGGCTTCTGATTTGGAGAAAGGATTAATGTGGTTTAATCTGGCACTTACTAATGGTCACCCTGAAGCTCAAGAATGGATAGATAAGTGCCAACGACTCCTGAATTCTTCAGATAAGAAAGAAGCTATCGTAGTAACTCCATATGTTCATTATTCCTACCTAATGGATCATAAGCCCTTTCCTTTGTATGTGATTGGAGAAAGATACAGTGTATTCCTCTCTGACGTAGACGAGCAGGTCCTTTCCAAACTCTACAAGGGAAGAACTGATGTAGTCGTAAGGATTAAAAAAACCTATGATGAAGAGGAATGTTTACCTTATTATAAAAAAGAAGATTTTATCTCGAATCAGCAAGTAAACGAGTCAACCGCTGAAAAAAATAGAGATTCTTCTTTTTTCATAGCCTTCAAGGGGGGTGTTACATGTTTAGCGCTCCTTGTATGGGTGTGTATTGTAATCTCATCGGGAGGTTCCGGTTTTTTGAGCATTGTACCTATTGGTGGTTTTCTGGTATGGCTGTGGGATAAAAGTAAATAATCTCCCCGCAATCATTATCTCTATAATAATCATAGTTACTCACCTTTCACCACATGAAAATAATGAACTGGACACATATCTTCATCTACATTTTTGTTGCATTTATCTTACCCATTCCGGCGCTATCCGGCACAGAACAGTTACCCGATTTTAATGTATTAAAAGAGCAGGCTGAGCAGGGGAACATGGAATCCCAGTTTCAACTGGGCAGATGCTATGCCTTCGGTACAGGAACGGACAAAAATGGTAAGCAAGCTGCTCTCTGGTTTCAAAAAGCGGCGGAACAAGGGCATGCCAAGGCTCAATACAATTTGGGAGTAGCATATACGACAGCCCTTGGCGTTGATCATGATGATGCCGAAGCTCGCAAATGGTTCCTTAAATCGGCTCAGCAGGGATTTGCAAACGCCCAATTCAACATGGGGCTGCTGGAAGCCAAAGGAATTTCAGGAACAAGAAATATGGAACAAGCCTTCGGATGGTTCCTGAAAGCAGCCGAACAGGGATTGCCTCGTGCACAGTTTATGACCGGTTTCTTCTATTCTTCCGGAGAAGGATGCCGGAAAGACCACGATGAAGCCATGAAATGGATTTCAAAGGCGGCGGAACAAAATGATACGGAAGCCTTGTTATGGCTGGGTGATTCCTACGCCTTGAATGATGATATGAAGAAAGCCTTTTCACAGTGGAAGAAAGCGGCCGATCTCAATCATCCCAAGGCCTTGTATATTCTGGCCCAATGTTATGAACAGGGGAATATGGTGGAACAAAATGAACGGCAGGCTTTCGAGTTGTACCGGAAAGCGGCGGAATTGGGTCATATCCAAGCCATGAATGCCCTGGCACTTTACTATCTTAACGGGAAAGGAGGAATTCCGAAAAATCCTCAACTTGCCATTTCCTGGCTTACAAAAACAGCGGAACAAGAGGATGCGTATGCCCAAAACTTGCTCGGGATGGGATATTTATATGGGTTGGGAAATATTCCCCAGGATCTGCAACTGGGGGCACAATGGGCACTCCGGGCGGCTCGTCAAAGGGTTCCTGAAGCTCAGTCACGCGCCGGTAGTATGTATTTCACGGGCATGGGAGTTGAAAAAAATATGAAAAAAGCCGTATCCTGGTGGGAAAAAGCCGTCGCTCAGGGAGAGAAAAGAGCCCAATTCAGTTTAGGTTTATGCCTTATTGATGGAAATGGAATCGGAAAGGATCCGGAAAGAGGAATCAAATTGATTGAATTGTCGGCGCAGCAAGGAGAAGTGGCTGCACAACATTACATGGGGCTTTTTTGTGCTCAGGGAACATTTGGCATGAAAAAGGATATGGAAAAGGCTATCTCCTGGTGGGAAAAGGCAGCCTCTCAAAATAACCCTGCCTCACTATGTATTTTGGCTCAAATTTACGAAGAAGGCATCCATAAGCCCAGAAATGAGGAGATGTTTCTTCAGTTATACCGTAAAGCGGCAGAAGGTGGAGACGCCATTGCTCAAAATGCGCTCGGTCATTTTTATACGCTCGGTCTTCACGGTTTTCCCAAAGACCCGAAGCTTGCCTTTCAGTGGACGCTTAAATCGGCAGAGCAAGGTAATTCCAGCGCCATGGTCAATTTGGGGTATTTTTATGAAGTAGGAGATGGTTCAACCGATCCCAAACGCGTATTTGACAGGCCTTACGGTATCGTCCCCAGAGATTACGACAAAGCTGCCGAGTGGTACGAAAAAGCAGCGGTTCAAGGTCATGTTCGTGCGCATTTTTACCTTGCTACAATTTACAGGCTCAAATCAGACGATAAAAAATACATGGAATATCTTGCCAGGGCTGCGAACCTGGGAGATCCGGAAGCTCAATTTGAAATAGCGAACACTTTTCAAAGTATCGGCGATCGTAAATCCGCCGTGACCTGGCTCATGAAAGCAGCCGAGCAAGGATTTACCAGAGCACAAGTTAATCTTGGCTACTGTTATGAAATGGGTGATGGAGTTGCCAAGAACCTTGATAAGGCGACCGAGTGGTATAATAAAGCGGCCAATTTGGGAAACGGGGAAGCAAAATACTTATTGAATAAACTTCTAGAAAAACATCCGGCTTCCAAAATTCAAAGTGTGGAGAAAAAATGTAATCCTAACTAAAATAGACAGGAGTTTTTGTTTAGGAAAAATTTACGTAAAAAATGAAGAATTTTCTTCCATAGCTTCCGTCCACCAACATCATGAAACGCGTTTTTTCTTACATCATCGGATTATCAGTTTTTTCGACCTTATTATGTGAAGGCGCCGGTATCGTCGCCTGGAAGGATCAAGCTTTCCATGAGGACTCCATGGCCAAAATAGCAACGTACAGCAGGAGAAAGCTGAGTGGAAACAAAGGGATATTCAACGTAAAGGGAAAAGATATCTACCTGCCTGAGAATCTCTATTGGTACATTGATATTCCCAATGGCCTTCCTTCAGAACTCTCTGATTCGGTTCAATATGAGATGCTCCTCAAGCAGAAATATGAGATGGGCGTTTTTCGGAAACGCTTTCCGAAGTCTTCAGCTATTCTCGATCCATGGCTGAAGCGATTGCAGGAATACCAGGACAACTATGATTCCGGAAAGTGTTTTGTCAACGGTGTCTGGATGGAAAAATCAGCCTGTGAGCAACAGCAGGCCGCACAGAGGGAGAAGAGGAACCAACGACGTTTGCAAGAAGAACAGAAGAGAAAAGAGGCAGATAAAAATACTGTTGGGACGGATTCCAGGTCTGCCGGAAGAGAAGAAAAACCCCGGATACCGTACGCGGACGGTTCCTTGAAGGAAATAAGCGGAGGGAGTGTCGAGGGGGCCAGGACAGTCGTCAAAAGATTGGAGCAGAGTAAAAAGTCCCTGGATCCCGCAGGGCGGAATCAGGCGGAGCAGGTCATTCAATCCATCAAACGGCTTTTTACTGCGCAGTCCGCTTACAAAAAGGCCTTGCAGCAGCAAGCCGGAGCCAAGGCCAAAGCGGAACAATATGAACGCCAGGCGGAGAATAACATGAGGCCGAATCCATTGACGGGAGAGCCTAACTCCTATATGGCCAATCGTGCCCGTAAGCAGGCAAGAGAGATTATCCTGAACGCGGAACATGCTCTTATTAGTGGAAAGAGGGAACTTCTCCAGGCTTTGAAGCAAAGCGATACTCTGGCCTGCACCTTGTATAAGACCATTCCTCAGGACGCGGAGAGTCTGGCTCTTGCCGTTGCGGCGATAGCCGAGTCCTATCATGGGGAGATAGATTTCAGAAGCCGGTTTGAGGAAGTCAGGGATAAAGAGGACAGACGGCAGGAAGAAATTTCCCGTGAACAGGAAGAAAGGGAACAACAGTTAGCTCGTGAGAAGGAAGAAGAAAGGCTTCGGAAAGAAAGAGAGCAAGAAGAGCGGTGCTTTAGGGAAAAGCGGGAAGAAATCGCTCGTCAAAGAGAAGAACGAGCTCAACAGATTGCACGGCGTAGTCAAGAGGAAGAACGAAAAGCCGCAGAAGAGAACATGGAAGCGGTAAAAGCGTCTTTCACACCATCTCAGCCAACGACCCCAACCCAGCCTGCGATACCGGCCAATCCTCCCGTCAAGTACCTGAGCGCTACCGACACCAACAGGATGATCTATTACACCTTGGGTTCTCCGGACCCAAGAGCCTTGGAGGGAATTGACGAGAAGTACAGGAACGTCATTCAGACGTCCACGGACCCTGTAGAGATCTCAAGGGCTGTCGAGAAAGCTTACGCCGACAAGGGAACCATTGACCCGGCCATGCGTCAGTATCTGACCAACATGGCCCACTACCGTGCTCTTTCTAATAAAACAGGACAGGGAACAGCCTATCACCCCAGTTTGTCCAGAGCCTTTCCTTCGTTACCTACTGTCATGGAAATGGGAGATGAGGCATGGGCGGAAGAGGTTGATAAAATGATAGGCGCTTCACAAGAAACCTATGACCCTAATTTGTCTCTGGCATGCAGGCAACGAGCCAGGGACATTATCGAAGCGAGAAGCCGCATTATGGGTGGTTCCATGGATCGCCCGGAAGATATTTATCGGAGACTTGGCATTTCAGAAGATACGGATCCTGTTTCAGAGGACACGAATTGTAGCCCGCTTTCCGGGATGGCTCTCCCGTTGATTTTTCTGGGGCTCCTGATTGTCATTCCTTTAGGAGTTTTTTGCAGGTTGCGCAGAAAATTGTAACAGCATCACGGATATCAGAACTCAATTTTCAAATCAAAGATGAAAAAATATTTTATTTGCGACGATTCCGGGAATCTGCAAGGCCCCTATTCCGAGCATGTGCTTCAAGTTCTCCATGAAGAGGGTTCCATACGGTCTGATACCCGTATTCGTGAAACCCAGTCTTCTGAATGGGGCACATATTCAGACATTGCGGCAAAAGTTTTGGAGGGCAATCCCCGGAAGGAGGCTGATGAATCCTCCTATCTGATTGCGCTGCCGGATGGAGAAACTGAAGGCCCTTACACCAAAGAACAAATGAAAGCCCTGTATCGCAACGGTCGTTTGGCCGGATCCCTTCTTTGCTGCAAGACGGGCGCATCCTCATGGGTAGCGCTTGAAACGTTAATCGGGGAAAATGTTCAACAGACTGCTTCTCCTGAAATCACAGGAGGAAGGAGGGAAGGCTCCCGTTCTTCTTGCTCAAGCGAAGATGACAAGAATTCTCATTTAATGCCGGAAATGCCTCCTGTGCCCAAGACATCGCCTCCATTAGAAGAAACCGCTTCATACGGCAATCCTCCGTTGCAGGATGAAAGAAGTACTCCCTCTGGGCAGAGGTATGACATGAGAGCGTTCTGGACAATGACCATGCTGTATCTTTTGTCCCCGTTGCTGATTATAGTGGCATCAGCAACCTATGCAGGTAATGCCCGGGTTAGCCTAACGGTTATAGGTATAGGAATATTATTCTTTTTGTATACTCAGATTGCATTGCTGATCAATACATGGAGGGCGTGGAAATGCATACAGCCCATTGCCCGGTATGGTCGTCGCGTCCCCTCAGCAGGGCAGGCTGTGGGGCTGTTGTTCGTTCCCGTATTTAATTTATACTGGATGTATGTCTGCTTTGTCGGATTAGCCGACAACGCCTCCTGGCTTGCCCGGGTCTCCCGGCAAACCAGCCTCCGGCTGAAAGCATGGCCGATGTTTGCCTTCGTGCTGTTTTCACAACTCACCTTTGGAGGCAGTATCATTACTGGAGCCCTCCCTGAATTTAGACCATTTTCTGATCTTCTTTCCTGGCTTTGGATCCCATGGCCGATCGCGGTGTTCTGGTACACGGAAAGAATTATTCAGACATTTCCCCGCCCTCAAGGAAAGAAAAAGAAATCTTCATAAAAAGAGGAAACGAGATGAAAACTTATTTGATCAAACTACCGGACGGAACTCAAATGGGGCCGTTTCCATGGGAGAAGATAGATAAACTTTATTCCTCCCGCAGAATCAGCGGGGATGATCTTGTATGGACGGAAGGAATGTCAGAATGGCTTCCCCTTCGTGAAATTCGGAAACAGAAAGCCGAGCTGTATCCACAACAGACGGGTGCATCAGACGATTCCAGGTCGGGAAAGAAGGAAGAGTCTTATTTTCTTTCATCGGGGGGAGAAAGCCGCAAGGGGCCATATACGTTGAAGGAAATAAGCAACTGGTACCACACCGGGCAGCTTTCTCCTGCAGCTTTTCTGTGGAAGGAGGGGATGACGGAATGGGTGAGAGTAGGAGAATTTATCAGCAGCCATCAGGAAGACAGCTCCTTCTGGGGGAGTATTTTCGGAATGCTATCATCTCTGACCGGGCTGTCTCCCATAGAAAAGTTCAGTTTGAAAAGCATGTTCAAGGGGATGTTCCACCGCAGGCCGGAGCAGGAAAGGATAGATTTTTTTACGTCAGGCGGGTTGAAATCGACTCCCTCACTGGAAGAAATATCTACGGATTGGCCCGCGCCATGGATTTTCATTCGTGTTCTTGGTCTTTCCTTGTTGATGTGCATAGGGTTTCTAGGCATGTTTAGTGCATTTGGAGATCGTGCCATGAATGCTGCCCCTGGGTTGTTGTTTGCCATAAGTTTTGCAGTGCCCTTTTCCGTTCTCACCTTGTTTGCGGAATTTAATGTCAGGAGGAACATCTCGTGGTATTCGATTATCGTTCTGGTATTAGGTGGAGGAACCTTGTCTTTGATTGTTACATTCATTTTGAACGATCTTTCCGATAATCCAAGAGCTGCTTACTGGGCTGGCCCCATTGAAGAAGTCGCAAAACTTCTTGTTGCCATTTTCTTTGCCCGCAAGCTCTTTCTGAATGGACAAATTTTGAACGGCATGTTGTGTGGAGCTGCTGTAGGCGCCGGCTTCGCTATTTTTGAAACAGCGGGTTATATCGTGAATTCTGGCCCAGGTTCCGATCCATTAGATATAGCGGTAATAAGAGGGATTCTTGCTCCCTTTGCTCATGTCCCTTGGTCGGCAATCATGGCAGGGGCATTCTGGCTAGCTATGAAGAAAAAACGGCAAAACAACATTCCCTCTATCCTGCAGCCCTCTTTTTGGCGAATTGCCGTTATCTCGATAGGGCTTCACATGTTCTGGAACAGTCCTTTGTTGATGAAGTCGGAATTATTGGCCTTATGCAAATATGGGATATGTGCCGTCATCTGCTGGAGTATGGTCTTTTTACTCCTCAATGAAGGATTACTCCAAGTCAGGCACGCCAAGGAGCATAAAATCTACCTCTAGAAGATTGTCCCGGTATGCTGTGCCCCCGCTATACACCAGAGCCATTTTTGTCAACAGGTAGGAGGATGCTGTATTTCAATAACGAGGACACTCCTCAAGTACGGCGATTTTACGCCATGTCGTATGCTCCTGCCAAGGGAACGCATTTCACCAACAAGGAAAACAACAATGAAAAACAGACCATCCATCACCAAAGAGGAGGATAAAAGAAACAAGGAGATTTCTTATCATGAAAACGAAACTCAAGGATATGTCATTGACCGACTGGTTCCGTGTCGTAATTCTATTAGGATTTTTGCTATGGATTGTCGGCGAGATGACGGGAATTATTGAGCATAGAGGAATGTAACCATTACCCCGGAAATCACTATGATTTCCGGGGTAATTATTTCTTCAAACTAAACTCAAAGAAAGTAAAACATCATGAAAAACAATACCATCAAACAACCGTGGCCCTGGAGTACCAAGATCACGGTGTGGGTGTTGAGCATTTTACTGGCAGCCATTGCGCTGTTCTTTTTGTACATAATCCTTCCCGCACCGGCTGAAAGCTTTATAGTCTACTAATAGTAGATCAACAGTGTCAAAAATGGAGTCTCATTAATCTAGAGGCGTCCAATCTCAAGCTATGAATGGAGTCCATCAAAAATGGGCTTGGGAGGATGGTTCCGTACGATAAGATGTGAGATTCATACTCATGCTCGATATCTTGAGTATTCTTTAGGGAATAGACTACATCCGGGAATTTGAAAGAACGCCCTTCATCAGTGCAAGGATCGGGTGACTGTAAGAAATCCATTGCCTTGTTCTTGAAATCGACGCTTCGAATTTCTCTTTCCAGCGATAAAAAATTCGCTGCTCCCTCAAAGGGAAACAAAGCGTTGACGGGTTTTTGCCATCTTCACCCGTGAGTTGGGTGGTTGTGTATTTTTATCCTCAGGAGGTTCAATTCACGTACCCGTGTGCAGCGGCAGCGGGGGGATATATTGGAGCAAGGATGCAAATAATAAAAAATGCCATATTTCCTTATCCTGCCTGCATCTTTGTCCTAAAATAAAATCGAATATGAAAATCATTGAAGGTACTTTCGTCTCTGCCGAGGACATCATTACAGAGCTAAGGGTATTCGGGAATGTCTGGAGGTTCTTCTTGCCCGGTAGGCTGTTGAATCCGGTTCTGTCGTCTGGGCAAGCCAGGCAACTCTTGCCAAGCGTTACGATACGAGTAAATCGACCATTTGCAGATTACTGGCAGAAGCCGTGAGTTCAGGTCATGTCAGGATGATTCGTCCGCATGGCGGAGTGCAGAAGTATCATGTTGCCGAATTTGACGCTTTCATGGCGTCTATTTTTCTTCCCTCCCACAAACAAACTAAAAATAAGTGAGAAGAGAAGAAGATATCCCAGGACTTATGAATCAGTAGGAAGTGTTATGCATTCCGGTCAGCGTAGAAATCTTCTTCGGGAACGATGTTCCAAAAACGCTCCGCCATCTCTTGATCCACCCCAGACAGATTCATGTAACGGTGCATGATCTGGGTAGAGCTGGAGTGTCCCATTTCCAATTGAAGCCGGGGAATGTCTCGATGAGTAAGGACATGGTAGCTGGCGAAGGTGTGGCGCAAAGCGTCATTGGGCCATCGTTTCCCATTAGCATCCCATCCCGCTCTATAACGAAGCCCTGCCCATCGGACGGGCCACTGGGGCGGGCATATGGAGTTATCCTCCTGATGAGGTGCTATGCGCAACCAAGCCTCTAATGCCGCACATATACTTACTTGACGTGTCCCTCCCGTTTTTGAGGCCATACTGCGTACTTTGATGACTTTTGACGGAGTGTCCAAAAAGATGTCATTCCAAGTCAGCCGGGTTACTTCCTGCGGACGAATTCCGGCAAACGTCATGATCGCAAGCGGAGCCAGGCAACAGGCCAAATCCAATCTTGCTCCTTCTACGGTTTTCTTTCTCGTTTTGGGCTGAGCCTTCTCTTCCGGCAATGGTGGGCGGCACGCCATAAACAAGGCCTGTATTTCTTCCGGAATCAAGGGATGGATTTCATGCTCCTGAATGGAAATAATGTCAAGGGCTTGAGCCGGATTGTCACGGCACCATTTCCTCTTGATACCAAAGTTGAAGATACTGCTGAGGATTTTCCGTGCATCATTCTTCTGCTTATCAGGTTTGAAGGTTTGGGAGATCATCTGCCGGCAATCTTCCGTCGTGAGCTGAGAGAGCAATGTCACAGCGAAATCCGGACAGCATTTGCCGATGCGTCCGGTTATGTAGCGGATCTGTGCAAGCGTACTTTCCCGACGCTTCTGAACGTCTTGTTTTACTTCCAGCAGCCTTGATACTGCGTCACAAAAAGGGATGGATTTGCTGTCTCTCTTTTCCTGCTCCAGCCCCATCCGGACAAGCCGTCCGATTTCCGAAACTTCCTGCACCAGTTCCAGCACCGGGGCCATTCCTTTCACAAAACCAAAAACATCCATGCCATAAGGCTCCAGAATGTCCTGCGCCTCCCGGAACAACTGAGCCTCTGCCGCAGAAACCTGGAACACGCTGCTTCCTTCCGCATTCCTTCTCGTTCGCAACTGAGCGGCAAAAGCGTTTCCTTCCCGTTGTGTCGTAAAATAACGATTCTGCCTCTTGCCTGTTTCCGACAACTCCGCCGGTATGGAAACACGGTAGACCGCTTTCCTGTTTTGAGCCTTGCGTTGTTCATCAAGAACGCATCGTATGACGGAAGGTTTGGGCATTGCCTCTTTGTAGCACATTTCCACGACAGGGTCATGCCTTGAATTCCGTCACTCCCGGAAGAAGTCTTCAAAAACGGAAAAATGACGGGGGTCATGTAAAATGTCTCCTCAAAAATGCTCCTGTAACATTCAAGGTTGTACATGCGACTGTAAATGTGGCTTTGGAAGAGCGATTTCGGCTACCAATGGCTACCAAACGTGTTCCGAATTTTGCGAATTCGTGCCTGATTTTGATAATGGCTATAAATTGGAGACCTTGCAATCCGGGTAAAGGAAAACCTCTTAATTCTTTCGAATTAAGAGGTTTATCAATTGGTGCTCGGGAGGGGACTCGAACCCCTACGGTTTATCACCACTAGATCCTTAGT
>OHDA01000922.1_pt1 | contig 12546 bp, 10 predicted proteins | sample 1566881 | NCBI WGS metagenome assembly OHDA01 (sample SAMEA3879585, study PRJEB24766) | human gut metagenome | biome: human-associated habitat; feature: feces | place: USA | collected 1985/1987
TTCCGATCTGAATGATACGGATTTACTTTCAGAAGGCATACCGGCGGCAGTGGAATTTATGCCGTTCGTCTGCTGTATTGCTTATCTGGTGTTTGTGCTTCGTACTTCGGAGGAGGAGCGGAAGAAAAATGAACTTGAGCAGATGCAGAGCTGTCTGAATCTCCAGATTTCCCAGGCGGTCCACGAGATTGAGGCTTTGAGGGAGTCGCAGAAAGATGCCAGTACCTACCGGCATGATTTAAGACATCATATGCAGCATCTGTTATCATGTATCGAGAATGGAAAAATTGAACAGGCAGAAGGCTACATTCATGAAGTATGTGCGCAGATTGAGGCAGGCAGGGTAAAAAATTACTGTGAGAATGAGACGGTCAATCTTATTTTTTCCTCTTTTGCAGGAAGGGCGGAAAGTGCTGGTGCCACAATGAACATAAAAGCGGTGGTACCATATATTCTTCCGGTTTCGGAGACAGATTTGTGTGTGCTTTTATCAAATGCGTTAGAAAATGCACTCCATGCGTGTACTGCACAGGAGCAGAAGGGAACGATAGATATTTTAGCGTATGAGAAGAACGGGAGGTTCTTTTTTCAGGTCACGAATCCATGCAGAAAAGAAGTAGTATTTGAAAACGGTGTTCCGGTTACCGACCGGCCAGGGCATGGAATCGGCGTACGCAGTATTTGTGCAATTGTTGACAGGTATGGCGGTATGTACAGCTTTCTGGTAGAAGATAATAAATTTATTTTACGCGTTTCTTTATAGGGTGCAGCTTTTTGCTGCACTTTAAAAGAAATGACAAAACTACAGATGAAAAATAAAAGGATGTCGATTGAGTGCACATTATAGTCGATTCAGAACAAGTTAATCCACTGTAGCACAAAATACGGTACATTAATGTCAACAGAGAGAAATGAAAAACAAATGACAAAGGAGAGAAAGATTATGAAAAGAAAAATTTTAGCAATTATGTTGAGTTCAATGCTGGCATTCTCTTTTACCGCCTGCGGGAATACCGAGGAGACTGCTGATGGCACAGTGACAAACGCAGAGACAGATGTAGATGTGACAGATACTGGCACTGATGTGGAGAACGATGCGGCAGAGAACGATGCAGCAGATATTGTTGTGGACACAGATGCAGCAGATGCACAAAGCGAAGATGTGGAAACAGATTCTACCGAAGACTTATTCTGCCTGCTTGATGTGCCGATTTTAGAGATGCCGGACTTAGCAGGAACAACCTGGAGTTTCTGTGGGGGTAACATTGGCGGTGTGCAAATGACACAGGACGATTATGATGCTGCATTAGAGCAGTATGGCGGAAAATTGGAGATCGTGTTTAGCGATGATGGTTCCACTGTACAGATGGTACAGGGAGGTGGAACGTTAGACGGTGTCTGTGAATATCATTATGAGGATGAAGGTGTGCGTTTAACATTTGACAATAACGGCACAGATCTGGTATATGCCTGCGTGTTTGCAGATTTTGACGGACTGACAATGGTAGCATTGTCCGATACTTCCGGATACAATGCAGTATATTTTGTACAGTAAAGGAGTATTTGAATGGAAATCTCTGTAATTGTTTGTTTGCTTGTGATTTTGCTTGCCATATGGATTGTTTCTGTACGGAAAAAATTAGCGATCATGGATGAAAATATCAATCATTCCATGAATCAGATCGGAGTGCAGCTTTCGTCACGGTTTGATGCGTTACTTTCCCTGCTTGATTTTACAAAAAAATATGCAGGATACGAGGCACAGACACTTACAGATGAAGTAAATGAAAAACGGTGTATCATTATGGAAACTTCCACACCGGAGGAGGTTTTGCGCCAGGAAGGTGTGATAAACGAGGTGCTTTTCCGGACACAGACGGTTTTAGAAGAATATCCGGGTTCGACTGATGAAAATGAATACATCAAATGTATGGACGCGGTAGAGTGTTATGAAAAAATGGTGCAGACCAGCCGGCTGATTTATAATGATTCGGTGACAAAATTAAACAGAGAGCTTCACATTTTCCCAACCAATGTACTTGCACATATGCTCGGATTTGAAAAACGGGATTATCTGGTAGAAAATTAGCAGAAAAGGAGATGCAAAGGATGAATAAGTTACACAGAAGCAGGTACATAAATGTAGTTGTATCAATGATGATGGCATTTTTGATGCTTGCTGCAATGGGAACGACACAGGTACATGCAGCACAATATACAACGGGAACGATTGATCCTGCCGAATTGAAAGCTGGAGATGTGGTTTACAGGGGGGGTCAGTTAACGGTAGACAGACAGATTGTGGTTTGTAAAAAGTGCAATATGATATGGATTACGACGGGCACGGATTACGGTACTGGAGACATGAAACGCTCTGAGGTGGTGGCTACGGAAGCCCATAAGGATCATCCGGATAAGGTGGGGTATAGCGAGTTTAACTGGTATTTTAATCTTGACAGCTCCGGCCCATTGTTAAAAAATACGCCATATACGATCGTAGAAAATGCTAACATTAAATATAAGATTATCTACAATACAAACGGTGGCAGTCAGATAGCAGAGGGAAATCAGACGAACCTGCCAGATCCGCTGCCAGCTGCGACGAAAGATGGATATGATTTTGCCGGCTGGTATACAGATGCAGATTTTACGACGATTGCGCGGCCGGGACAGGCACTTACTGCCGACACGACTCTTTATGCAAAATGGGTAGAACACAGGCACACATTTAGGGATGAGTGGAGCAGCAATGATACTTCCCATTGGCATGCTGCCACGTGTGAACACACCACAGAAAAAAAGGATGAGGCAGCTCATGTTTATGGAACAGCAGGTGCGGAAAGATATACATGTAGTGTCTGCAAATATGTAAGTGAAACAAGAAAAAAAGAAGCTGAGGCAGCAGATAAAAAGAATACGGAAAGTAAACCGGTAAAAGTAAAAAGGACAGAGGCAAAAGACGCAGCATTAAATTCGAAATTTAATGTGAAAGCAGGAAAGACGGTCAAGGTAACTTGGGGAAAAGTTAAAGATGCAGATGGTTATGATGTTTATATGGCATACTGCGGAAAAGATAAGGAAAAGGTTGTAAAGTCCGTAAAGGCAGCGGATAGTTTATCTGTTGAGATCAGCAAATTGAAAAAGAAAGGAATCAATCAGAAAAAAAATATAAAATGTCATGTTCTTGCATATAAGATGGTTGATGGCAAAAAAGTAACAGTTGCGAAATCGATCACGATACATGCAGCAGGAAAGAAGAATAAATCAGTAACAGATGCAAAAAGCATTAAACTGAAAAAGACTTCTTATGTATTGGCAAAAGGGAAAAAAGCTGTCGTAAAAGCTTCGATTGTCAAGAAGGATAAGAAGCGTCCGATCATTAATCATATATCGGAATTCCGATATGCTACATCAGACAGTAAAGTGGCAGTGGTATCTAAAAATGGTAAGATCACCGCGAAAGGAAAAGGATCCTGTTCCATATATGTATATGCATCAAACGGATGTGCACAAAAAATAAAAGTTGTGGTCAAATAAGAGAGACAGGTATAAAGTGAAAATGAATGTGTAGGAGAAAAGCTGCCAATGATAGTGATAATATCATTAGGCAGCTTTTTATAATGAACAAAGGAAAAAGAAAACGTGTATTTTGACTGGATTATATAGTATAATATATTCCGTGTCTGAGAGAGAAATAAAACATAAGAGGATAGTGCGTGTGAAAAATAAGATTTTTCACACGCAAGAATGGGGATTAAGATGAGAATAGGATTTGATAATGACAAATATTTAAAAATTCAGTCGGAGCATATCAAAGAACGCATCAGTCAGTTCGGTGATAAGCTTTATCTGGAATTCGGTGGAAAATTATTTGATGATTACCATGCGTCGAGAGTATTGCCGGGATTTGCACCGGACAGTAAACTTCAGATGCTGATGCAGCTTTCGGATGTTGCAGAAATCGTAATTGTGATCAGTGCGGCGGATATTGAGAAAAACAAGGTGCGTGGAGACCTTGGCATTACTTATGATGTGGACGTTGTCCGTCTGATCGGAGAGTTTGAGAAAAAAGGACTCTATGTTGGAAGTGTGGTCATCACACAGTTTGCCGGACAAAATGGTGCAGTGCAGTTTCGGGAAAAACTCGAAAAACGTGGAATCAAAGTATATCAGCATTATAAGATCGAGGGGTATCCGTCGAATATTCCACTGATCGTCAGCGAGAATGGTTTTGGAAAAAATGATTATATTGAGACGACAAGACCGCTTGTGGTTATTACTGCGCCGGGGCCTGGAAGCGGAAAAATGGCAACCTGTCTTTCACAGCTTTATCATGAAAACATTCGCGGAACCAAAGCCGGCTATGCGAAGTTCGAGACATTCCCAATCTGGAATCTTCCGTTGAAGCACCCGGTCAACCTTGCATATGAGGCTGCAACAGCAGACTTAAATGATGTGAATATGATTGACCCGTTCCATCTGGAAGCATATGGAAAGACCACGGTGAACTACAACCGTGATATAGAAATATTTCCTGTTTTAAATGCAATTTTTGAGGGAATATACGGTGAAAATACCTATTACAAATCGCCGACTGATATGGGAGTAAATATGGCAGGAAACTGCATCATCGATGATGAAGCCTGCTGCGTGGCATCTAAAATGGAAATTATCAGGCGTTATTACACCGCAGTGAATAAACTGGTAAAAGAAGAAGCGACTGAAAATGAAGTTTACAAGATCGAACTATTAATGAAACAGGCGAAGATCACGACAGACGACAGAAAAGTTACCGTTGCCGCAAAGAAGCGTGCGGAGGAATCAGGTGTTCCGACCGCAGCAATTGAACTTTCGGATGGAACGATCATTACATCAAAAACGTCTGATTTCCTTGGAGCATCAGCAGCATTGCTTTTAAATGCTTTAAAATATTTAGCCGGAATTGCACATGATGAAAAGCTGATCCGCCCGGAGGCAATTGAGCCGATTCAGGATCTGAAAGTACGTTTCTTAGGAGGAAAGAATCCAAGACTTCACACAGACGAGGTTTTGATTGCGTTATCTCTTGCAGCAGCTTCCAACGAAAATGCAAAATGCGCCATTGAGCAGATCCCTGCACTCCGCGGCTGTCAGGTGCATACATCGGTTATGCTTTCCGAGGTGGATATTAAAATTTTCAAAAAACTGGGTGTGGATCTGACAAGTGAACCGGTACGCAGTGGATTGAAGCTGTACTAAATTTATTTGATGTATCATGAGCCATAGAATAAAGTAAAAGAGGAAATAACATGAATCTGATTAATATAGAAGATCTGACAAAGGTCTATGCCGAAAGAAAGCTGTTTGATGGTGCATCATTTTCATTGCAGGATGGGGAGAAGATAGGTGTTATTGGCATCAATGGAACCGGAAAGACAACGCTTCTGCGGATGATCATGGGGGAAGAGGAGACGGATGAGGGAACTGTTACGACTGCTAACCATGTGGTCATACGTTATCTGCCGCAGCATCCGGAATTCGAACCGGAAAAAAGCAGTCTGGAATGTGTGCTGGAAGGAAATGTAACGGATGAAAACCGCTGGTCTGTTGAAAGTGATGCCAAGGCAATGATGATGCGGCTTGGCATTAAAGATTTCATGCAGCCTGCGGGACAGTTATCCGGTGGACAAAGAAAGCGTCTTGCGCTGATATCCGTACTTCTTTCCCCGGCAGATATTCTGCTGCTGGATGAGCCTACAAACCATTTAGATAATGATATGGCAGACTGGCTGGAGGATTATCTGAAAAAATGGAGAGGTGCGCTTATCATGGTAACACATGACAGGTATTTCTTAGACAGTGTGTGCAACCGGATCGTGGAGATTGATAAAGGAAAAATTTATAGTTATCAGACGAATTATTCCGGGTATCTGGAATTAAAAACCCAGCGGCAGGAAATGGAAGCAGCCAGTGAACGAAAACGTCAGTCGATCCTGCGTGTGGAACTGGAATGGATACGCAGGGGTGCAAGGGCACGTTCCACAAAACAGAAAGCACATATCCAGCGCTATGAAGAGCTGAGAGACCGTCAGGCTCCGGTGCAGGATTCGCAGGTAGAATTAAGTTCTATTTCTACAAGAATGGGAAAAACGACTGTGGAGTTAGAAAACATCTGCAAGGCCTATGGAGAAAGAAAACTGATCGATGATTTTTCTTATATCTTTTTGAAGGGAGACAGGGTTGGATTTATCGGACCAAACGGCTGTGGAAAGTCTACTTTAATGAAAATTATTGCAGGCATTATTCCACAGGATTCCGGGCAGGTTATCATCGGACAGACTGTGAAAATGGGATATTATGCGCAGGAAATAGCCTCAGAAAAAAATGAGGATGAAAATGAAATTGATCTGTCATATATGGACCCAAATCAGAGAGTGATTGATTATGTAAGGGATACAGCAGAATATATCCAGACTGTGGACGGAGTCATATCTGCATCTGTTTTATTGGAGCGTTTCTTATTTCCGCCGGAAAAACAGTACAGTCCGATTGGAAAACTGTCCGGCGGGGAAAAGAAAAGATTAAATCTGCTTCGGGTACTGGCGACATCCCCGAACTTTATTCTGCTGGATGAGCCTACAAACAATCTTGATATAGCTACGCTGACAATTTTAGAGGACTATCTGGATCGTTACGATGGCATTGTTGTCACGGTATCGCATGACCGCTATTTCCTTGATAGAACAATGAAGCGTATCTTTGCCTTTGAGGGAGACGGAAAACTGAAACAATATGAAGGCGGCTATACAGATTATGTAAACCGACTTGCGGCAGAGGGCAGGACACCGGGAGAAACCGGACTGAATCAGTCTGCAGGTGCAGCAGGTAGTACACTGGGAAATTCCAAAAATCAGGAATCGGGAGAAAATGGAACCGTGAAAGCCGATTCGACTGCAACCTGGAAGCAAAAAAAGAAACTGAAATTCAGCTATAAAGAGCAGAAAGAATACGAGACGATCGAGGATGATATTGCAGCACTCGAACAGAAGTTGGAAGATTTAGATAACGAGATGGCAGAGAATGCCACCAATGCTGCAAAATTGCGGGAGCTGGTTGAGAAGAAAGAAAACGCAGAGAAGATGTTAGAAGAAAAGATGGACAGGTGGGAGTATTTAGAAGAGCTGGCGGCAAAGATCGCAGGGCAGCAGAGCTAGTGTACTGAATCATTGATACAGTACACTAGAAAGCCTGCCTGTCAGTCCACGTTCAGGACAAATGTATTCTTGCCGTTCTCTTTTGCCTGATACATTGCCAGATCTGCCTTGCGGATTAGCTGTGTATAGTCAAGCGTATCGCCCTGGGACATGACAATGCCGATACTGCACGGCACCGGCAGCACCTCGCCGGTCTGTTCGTTGACATGCTGCGTGCGCAGAATCTCAAGAATTTTGTCGGCATTATGCCGGATGCGTTCCGGTTCTAACTCACCGGCATAGCAAAATGCAAACTCGTCCCCTCCGATCCTGCCGACTGCACCGTGTATGTTTTCTTTAAGTGTCTGCGCTACGAACTGGATGACAGCATCGCCCTCCTGATGACCGTAATTGGTATTATAATCCCTGAAATCATCGATATCGACAAAGCCGAATGTGATCTGTTCATGGCTTTCAACCGCCCTTTGCACCATCGAAAGCATCTCTTTTTCAATCGCTTTTTTATTTTTGATACCGGTCAGAGGGTCGTTCTCTGCCATCTGTAAAAGTTTCTGCTGACGCTCTTTTTCTTTCCGGTCTGCCTGTTCCACATAGTCTAACAGCTCGTTGATACCCGCAGCCAGTTCACCTGTCTCATGTTTTTCCTGAATGTGAACGCGCAGGGAATAATCCTCACTTTCCCTGATTTGCGCAAATACCTGCAGAATATGGGTAATCGGTGCGAAAATTTTCTTTGTCATAAAATACTGTGTACAGCACACGCCGATGATGAGTGCAGAAAGACCGAGCGTGATCAGCATGCCATAGGTTCTTCCAGTCTGCTTCTGTGCACTCAGATTTTCAGTCACACGGATGCCCCAGCAGGTATTTTCCACATCGGAATAATATGTAATATAATCCTGTCTGTGATAGCGGTAGCGCACATAACCGGACGGATTTTTCTCATGGTCGATCGCATCCCATTTTTTCTGAAAATCATTGCGGTCGGAACTTTTAGAGACAAATGTCTTTAAGCTTCTCTTGTTTTTTGTGTCACCTGCCGTGATGATCGCCCCATTGCCGTCGAGAAGATAGAAAGTTCCATCTGCAAGAGTGTCCATATTCAGCCGCAGGTCGTCAAAATATGCCGTATCCAGCTCCTCCATCACATAGCCGATCAGTTCATTATTATAATAGACGCCGGTATAGGCGGGCACGACATTTTTCCTGCCGTCATCTGTTATACGCTCATACACGTCACCGATAATAAATTCGCCGGTCTGATATTTAGGATCGACATCTTTCATTGCACTGACAGTGCCCGGTTCGTACTCTTCACTTGAACTGACCACATGAAAATTCCGGTTTACCACAGAGATGCTCGCTACAAAGATACTGTATTTTTTGCGTTCCTTCAGCAGATTGTCTACATAGTTTCGTGCCAGCGGGCTCTCTTTTTCACCGAGACTGTAGAGAATCGCATCCTGCGTCAGCTGATAGTTTGCGATGATGTCCATCTCGTTATTGCGGTCCTGCGTAAAGTTTTTGATATTCATCACCTGATTTTCGCTGATTGCCTGCACATTCTGCTCCGTCAGCTCATCAATCTTGCGGTTCGTCTCATAAATGGAAAATATTCCGAAGATACCAAGCGGTACCAGGGTAAAAAGTAAAAGTAACCCTAAAATACTATGTTTTAATTTCATGCTCGCAGCTTCCTCCATCTGTTATCTATTTTATAGCTAAACTGCTGTTTCCGTCAACTGTTGCCCCAGTGTTGTACACAACCCCTGAAAAATATCGAAAGGATTTTTTTTCCCTCGTGGATAAGATTTCGATATGATTGAAAACGGTCATAAAATCAATCGTAAAAAAATACGATTGTTTTTATGATTGATTTTGCATATAATCAATACAATGAAATTGGAAAGAAAACAGTTAGTATGCAAAGGCAGGAAGGACACTCACAAATGAAAGACAAAAGCGAAACTTCAACAACAGATTTGATTATACTTTTTTTCCTTCTGTTCATTATTTCAAATATTTTATTTGCTGTTGCCTGTATGCTGCTCAGTGATGACGCAGAGTCGAATTTGAAGCTGATAAAAGATTTTGCGATCAGCACGGGAAGTCTGGTCGGAATAAACATAGTCGGATTGATACTGATTGAATGTTTTGAAAGAATTGAAAAATATATTTTTCGGCGAAAAAACCAAAAGGAATGTTTCGGGGAAGGTAATTTTCAGGTATTGCGGTGTAGCAGCAGATACTACATGCTCCCGATTGCAGTTACTGCGCTGGATATGATGTTTGTATTATCTTTTTTGCATGAGAGAAACAAAGATGCACAGGTGATGATAGAATTTTTTCAAGGCAGAGATGGAATTTTTCCACTGTTTTGTATGGGATTTTTTAACATCTATGGCGTTTATGTGCTGGCGCATTACTGCTGTTATAAAGTGTATTGTACAGGATATTTGTTAGAGGTAATCCATTTTTTGAGGAAAAAAAGCATACCGTGGAGTGATATAAAAAGCATAGAATTTTTCTATCTGGATCAATACAAGAAACAGAGGATTGTGATAAATCTTGAGAAGAAAAAGATTGTTTTTCGCGCAGAGGTGTTAAACGATGGCTGGGATCCTTTTGTGAACTGGGTACAGGATATGGCAATGAGATATCATATTTTGTTTAACGGTAAAATCCTGACTGTTTGACTTGCAAATAAGATAAAAATCCAAAACTACACACCAGATACAATGCATTACGGTATGCTCAAAAGAAAAGGGATATAGAGCGTAAAACGGACAGCACACCAGGTTGACTTTGCCTGCGGGGGAAGGTAAAATACAGCTTAAGATAGTATAAACCCGGGGAGAAAACTGCAATGCTAAATATAACCATTGACAAGGTCAGGCACATTGAAGACAAGGATGCCAATGTACGCGAAACGCTTGTCGAATTACAGCACGCACTTGATAAATCTGAACAGGAAAGACATTTTTATGACGCTCTGTGCATTGACTACACTGCGGCATACTTATGCGACCTGATGGCAGATACCATGACTGTCATCAAGAAAAAATCATTCTCCCACTGTGCTGCCGAAGAACTCCAGTCTGGCAGCATACAATGCTATTCTCAATGGATACGGCATTCTTATAATACTTTTGTCGTGAAAGAGTCGGCCCCGGGCTTTATGGAAATGTTTGACAACAGGAATCTGATGGCATATCTGGATGATCATGAGAGCTTTGTATACCGGCACAGAACACTGCCGAACCGTGCAGGAATGGAATACTTTGAAGCGCGGGCAGTGCGTCTTTATTCAGATGATGACAGCTACAAGATCATTCTTGGCTACCGTCCGATCGATGACATTGTCGAAGAGGAAAGGGAAAGCCGTCAAAAATTAGAGCAGGCGTTAAAGAGAGCCGAGGAAGCAAGCCATGCAAAATCAGCCTTTTGGTTTAATATGTCTCATGACATCCGCACGCCGATGAACGCCATCATTGGTTATACTGATCTTTTAGAAATATATGGGGATGACGTGGAAAAACGGGAGGACTATCTTGGCAAGATCAAAAGTTCCAGTGAATATCTGCTATCCCTTCTCAATGATGTTTTAGAAATGGCGCGTATTGAAAGCGGAAAATATATCATGGACGAAACGGTAACGGATATCAGGGAGTTTGACCGGTCTATCTGCGATGTATTTGAGAATCAATTAGAGCAGAAGGGGATCCGTTCTGTTTTTCTGTAAGTTCTTTTGCGATGCTGGCATCAGGCATGGCTGCTTTGCCGTTTTGTCCGGTGCTGCAGTGCGTTAAACCATGCCTGCGGCAGGGAAAATCCGAAGATGATACCGAGTACGATTGCTCCGGCAACTTTGATTGTCTCCATTCCGTAACGTGAAAATTCACTCATGTTATTCATGATAAAATAATAGGAAGTATAATAAATACCAGCCCCCGGCACCAGTGGGAAAATACCGGCGATCAGGTAGACGGTCACCGGATTTTTACGCAGGGCGGCAACCACCCTTGAAAAGACCGTGAGGGCAAGTGTTGCGATCATGTTTGCAATGACGGTTCCGGTGTCAAACTGCAGGCAGATCAGATAGACGATCCATCCGATCGCACCGGTAAGTCCGCAGAAGAGAAGTTCTGATTTTGGTGCACAAAACAGCACGGCAAAAGAAAGCGTTGCGATCATACTGACAATAAACTGGATAAACATAGTATTACAAAATACCTCCTACTATAAGATTATAGATCGTCATGACGGTTCCGACACCTGCCGCAATACAAAAAGCGGTGAGAACCGCATCGATCATGTGGATCGCGCCGGAGAGATAATCGCCGTTAAAGAAATCGCGGATTGAAGTCGTTAATGCGATCCCCGGCACTAACGGCATGATCGCACCGATGATGATCTTGTCATACAAAACCGGCAGTCCAATGGAAAAAGTGATCAGACTGACGAGTGTCACAAGTGCGCTGCCGAAAATATTGGTGATGAATTTTGAAGTTTTCCGCTGTGAAAACTTTTTTAACACCATATTTAAAATTGCGCCGGCGATAAATGCTATCACGCCGTCTAACGGAGTTCCGCCAAACAGAAATGAAAAACTGCCGCTTCCAAGACCGCAGAAAAAGACTTCCGTCCATTTACTGCAGGTGGGAATCGCTTTACATTCATCTAAACGTGTCCACGCATCTTTTAGGGAACATTCGTGGAAACAGATTTCCCTCGAAAGCTGGTTTAAGGCTGCGATACGCCCAAGATGTGTCTGACCGAGCGGGATATGACGGATCATGCTGCACGCATCATCTTTATTTTCATTTGCACTCGCAAAAATTCCATTTGAGAGCACATAAACGTCATATTCTTCAATTTCATATGCCTCTAAGATATGCATTACGGTATCTTCTACACGGTATACTTCTGCGCCATTTCGAAGAAGTGCATCACCGGTTTCCACCGCTAAAGATAAAATTTCCTTTGTGACTGCCATGTTGCAGTTCCTTTCTATCAGTGAAATTGATCATTATAGTTGTTCAACTGTTATGTTAAAATCCCGTTCCTGCCAGACAGGAGTTTTTATTATGAACACTCATGAAAAAATAACATGTTTTTGGATAAAAAGCAATCTGTCATGTGTAAAAAATTATATACTTTCCAATAAAAAGTAAGATGCCATATGCAATAATTTCCTGTAAAAGTAATTTTACATATTCTAATGCTTCTATTTTGTTTATACATAATATCCCCAAAAAAAGAGATAATAATTTGCAAAGTCAGAAATCAATGGAGGCTTAGTGTGAAAAATAAGCTCGATAGCTTATTTTTCGCACGGCTATTTGTTTCTGAG
>OHDA01000929.1_pt1 | contig 12510 bp, 7 predicted proteins | sample 1566881 | NCBI WGS metagenome assembly OHDA01 (sample SAMEA3879585, study PRJEB24766) | human gut metagenome | biome: human-associated habitat; feature: feces | place: USA | collected 1985/1987
GGGCGGCATCGTAGCCGAGGATGTTCCACTTGAAGGTCTCGCCGAACAGGGTGATGTCGATGCCCGGCCAGCCGAAGTCCACCACCGGCAGGCTTGCAAACGCCTTGGGAAGGAACTGCAGAAGCAGGTATTTGAATACGGTGATAAGGTTGGACACGATGACGAACAGTCCACCCTCCCGCACCCATTTGGCCGCGGCCGGATGCTTTGCGGCAAAGTTATTCCAGAAATTCATGACCTTATTCCTTTCAGCTGTTTTTGAGCCGGTTTTCCATCTGGCTGTTCAGGATGAGATTCTTGACGAACTCATAGATGACCCGGAGGATGCCCACGAGCCAGAAGCCTTTCAGCTCCCAGACGAGGCCATCCACCATGCCCATGCTCACCATGCCGTTGGTCATCTTGGCCAGCGCGCGCAGCGGCATATTATACTGGAACACGGTGTTCAGGTCGGGGGTGCCTTTTGCAAAGCTGCTGTCCAGACGGCAGCGCAGCACCTTCTGTGCCACCCAGCCCAGCGGACTGCGGCCATGGTCCATCTCGCCCAGCGTCATGTTCCGGTCGATGCGGACGACATCCTCCGGCACAGGGTGGCCCAGTAGAGCCTCGAACTCGGCGTCGGTCACATAGGTGATCTGGCCGGAGACGTAGTGGAGCAGGTCGAGACCCTCGTAGGGGTCGGGAGCGTCGGTCCCCTTGACGGAGACTTCCGCCGTCAGGCGGATGTCTGCGCTGGATGCACCCACGCGGAGCTGATAGCTTCCGCCTTCGACTTCCCAGCGGTCAGTCTTGACGTTCCAGTAGCGGAACGCCTTGTCGTCCAGAGCGATGCTCACCGTCCTGCTCTCGCCGGGGGCGAGGAAGACCTTTGCAAAGCCCTTCAGCTCCTGCGCCGGGCGGAAGATCTTTGCGTCCTGCTTTGCGACGTAGAGCTGGACGATCTCGGCGCCGACATAGCTGCCGGTGTTGGTGACGGTGAGGGTCACACCCTTCTCGTCTGCCTTCAAATCACTGTACTCGAAGGTGGTGTAGCTCAGGCCGTAGCCGAAGGGGAACGCCACCGGCACACCGGCGGTCTGATAGTACCGGTAGCCCACATACAGGCCCTCGCGGTACTCCACGTTCCGGCCCTCGCCGCCGAAGTTCGCCTTGGCGGGGGTGTCGTCGTGAGCCTGCGCCCAGGTCTGGGACAGCTTGCCGCAGGGGCAGAGCTTGCCGGTGAGGATGTCTGCGGCTGCGCCGGCGCCTGCCTGTCCGCCCAGTGCGCCGTAGACCAGCGCCCTGCACTGGCCGGCCCACGGCGTCTCTATCGGCGCACCGGCGCTCAGCAGAACGACGACGTTCGGGTTGACGGCAGCCACAGCGGCCAGAAGCTGCTGCTGGTTCTCGGCCAGCTTCATGTCAGAGCGGTCGAGGCCTTCGCTCTCCCGCAGCTCATCGAGGCCGAGGCAGAGCAGAACGGTGTCAGCCTTCTTTGCGAGGGCCACAGCCTCTTCCAGCTTCTCGGCGTCAGCTGCACCCTGACGCTCGAAACCGGAGGCATAGCCCACGAGGGTGATGCCGCTGTCGTCGGCCTTGATGCTGTCCAGCAGGGTGTCCACCTGCAGGGCGTTGACGGCGCTGGAGCCTGCGCCCTGATAGCGGGGCGTCTCGGCAAAGTCGCCGATGACGGCCAGCTTCTCATTGGGCTTGAGCGGCAGGATGCCGCCCTCATTCCTGAGCAGGACGATGCTCTCTGCGGCCGCGCGGCGGGCAAGCTTATGGTGCGCGGCCGCGTCGAAGGTGCGGGGCGCTTTTTCCACCGCAGCGTGGGTGGAAAGCACCAGTTCCAGCATCTCGTCGAGTCGGGCATCCACGTCGGCCTCGGAAATTTTGCCGTCCCGTACGGCCTTCATCAGCTCCCGGATGGAGTCGCCGCCGGGACAGGGCATTTCGAGGGTGGAGCCGTTTTTCACGCCGAGGGCGTGGTCATTGGAGCCGCCCCAGTCGGTGACGACAGCCCCGTCGAAGCCCCAGTCCTTCCGCAGAATGTCCTGCAGCAGGTGGGCATTCTCGTTGGCGTAGGTGCCGTTGATGAGGTTGTAGGAGGTCATGATGGTCTTGGGCTTTGCCTCTTTCACCACGATCTCGAAGCCGGTCAGATACAGCTCCCGCAGGGTGCGCTCATCGAGCACCGAGTCGCTGGCCATGCGGCGCAGCTCCTGACTGTTGACCGCAAAGTGCTTGGGGCAGGCAGAGATGCCATTTTTCTGGATGCCGCGCACATAGGCAGCGGCCATCCTGCCCGCGAGGATGGGGTCTTCCGAGAAATACTCGAAGTCGCGGCCGCAGAGGGGGCTGCGCTGGATGTTCAGGCCGGGGCCGAGCAGGACAGCCACTTCCTGTGCGGCGGCTTCCTCGCCCAGTGCCTCGCCCACGGCTTCGCCCAGCTTCTCATCCCAGCTGCACGCAGTGGCGGAAGAGGTCGGGAAGCAGGTTGCCGGAACGCTGGGGTTGAGGCCCAGATGGTCGGCGGCGCCGGCCTGCTTGCGGACTCCGTTGGGGCCGTCCGAAAGGGTGATGGCCGGGATGCCCTTGCCCGGCAGAGCCCGGGTGGTAAAGACAGTCTCGCCCGAGAGCAGAGCGCATTTTTGCTCTAAGTTCAGTTTCTGGATGATGTCGGTATGCTTCATCGCATTTTCCTCATTTTATCCTGAGCAGGGCAAAGGCCCGCTGTCTGGTGCAGCGGGCCTTTGCCGTTGGTTCAGTTCAGGTGCTGCATGGAGAGAGTTCGGTTTAGACTTCTTCCTCTTCTTCCTTGCGCTTCTTGTAGTTCTTGATGGCGGTGTACTCCAAGCCAACGATGAGCAGCGCGGCCACGACGTCAGCGCCGATCATGATGACCTTCCACTTTGCCATGCCGGGGTTCAGGTTCTCAGCCTCATAAGCGCGGCTGTTGACCACGGTGTAGAGGATGTTCTTGGCAGAGGTGCGCAGTGCCTGCTTGCTGCTGTTGGTCAGAACGGTCACTTTGTTGTAATCGTTGCCGGTGGTGCAGAGCATCAGGTCGCCGCCGTTGCGGACAGCCTGATCGGCGGTCATGTAGCCGTAGACACCGAAGTAGTCGGTCTCGACGAAGCCGAGGAAGCCCCACTCGCCGCGCAGGACGTTCTGCAGCAGCTCAGAGCAGCCGCCAGCCCAGCGGCTGCCGATGTAGTTGAAGGAAGACATGACAGCATGGCAGTCAGCATCCTTGACAGACATCTCGAAGGGCTTGAGGTAGATCTCGCGGATCGCCTGCTCGTTGGACCAGGTAGCCACCATGCAGTTACGGTTGCCTTCCTGATCGTTCAGGGCAAAGTGCTTCATGTAAGCGTAGACGCCGTGCTCCTGTGCGCCTGCGATGGCGTTTGCGGCCATAGCACCGGACAGGACACCGTCCTCCGAGTAGTACTCGAAGTTACGGCCGGAGAATGCGGTGCGGTGGATGTTCATAGCCGGGCCATACCAGCCGGAAGTGTTCATCTCATTGGCCATCTTGCCGATGCTGTCGCCGAAGTCGTGGGCCAGATCCTTGCTCCAGGTCATACCGATGAGGGTAGCAGCCGGGAAACCGACAGAACCGACGCCGGTGAAGTTGTTGTTGATGGATGCAGGGCCGTCACAGTCGTTGGTGCGCACCTTGCCGATGCTGTCCACGGCTGCGGTCTGGTAGCCGCCGAAGCCGATGGTCTGCTGCAGGTCGTCGATGCTCATCTCATCCAGCAGGTCATCCCACTTGGAATCGTTGTAGTCCACGCCGCGCAGGTCAGCCAGCTTGAGGCCGTTCTTTGCGCCGGTGGTGATGTCCTCTGCGTTGGGGTCATCGTCCTTCTCGTAGTTGACCTCAGTGTAGGTGTGTGCGTTGTCGAAGACAGCCTTGACCTCATCGCTCATGTTGTAATCAGCAGGAGCGGCAGTGGCCTCAGCATAGTTTGCAAAACCGTCCGCACGGGACAGATAGGTGATCTCGCCCTCTGCGAAATCGAACTGATTGGTCGCTGCAACAGCGTCGCTCTCGCGCTTGTTGGACTCGTTGTAAACGATGTCGGAAGCAACAGTGTAGGTCTTGGAATCCAGAACATTGTGGGAGTCAGAGTTGGTGCTGATGATGTAATCGCCAGCCTCCAGCACATAGCAGCCGTTGTTCTTGTAATCGTAGGAAGCCAGATCCTCGACCGGGATGGTGAAGTCGATGGTCTCGCTCTCGCCGGGGGCAAGCTCGCCGGTCTTGGCGAAGTCCAGCAGGTTTGCGGAAGCCTTCTCAATGCCGCCGTTGGTGTACGGAGGATCATTATAGATCTCCACAACATCCTTGCCGGCAGCAGAGCCGGTATTGGTGACGGTGACAGAGAACTTCAGGCTGCTGCCGTCGCTGGTGATGTCGCTCATCTTCTGGGTGAAGGTGGTGTAGCTCAGGCCGTAGCCAAAGGGATAGACAACTTCCTTGTCATAGTCGATGAGGCCCTCATCGGCGGCAGTCTCATAGAACTTGTAGCCGACGTAGATGCCCTCAACGTAGTTGACGAAGGAGGGAGTGGTACCCTCGGGGTCAAAGCCACTGGCGTTGGAATTGAACTCGGAAGTGTTGGTGTACTTGAAGTCGCCGAAGTTGTTCCACCACGGAGAAGCGGTCAGGTCAGCAGCATAGGTGTCAGCGGTACGGCCGGAGGGATTGACCTCACCGGCGACCACGCGGCCAAAGCCCTCAAAGCCGGACTGACCGGTGCCGGGGCAGAGCAGGACGCCCTTGATCTGGGGGTAATCCTTGACCCAGTCCATCTCGAAAGCGTTTGCGCCGTTGTAAACGACGACGACGTTGTCGAAGTTGGAAGTGACGAGGTCGATGAGCTCTTCCTCGCGGTTGGACAGCTGCAGGAAGTGGTCGCCCTTATCCCAGTCATTGCCCTCGTTCAGGGTGTCATCATAAGTGCCGTTGTAGTAGCCGGCACCCTTTTCACTGCCGCGATACTCAGCCACACGGCGGATCCAGCTGCCGTCCACGACAGCAGACATGTCGGTGGGAAGGTCTGCGCCCTCACCGCCGACGCGGGTGATGACCACCATGGCGGTGTCAGAGTATGCCTTGGCGTTTGCCATCATCTCGTCGGTGTACAGGCTGACATTCGGCTCGGGCAGAGTCCAGTCCTGCTTGGACATACCAACGGTGGGGCGGGTGGAGCAGTAATCGGTGTAGAACTTGCTCAGCTCGTCGTTGGTCTCGATGCCTGCATCATGCAGACCGGTGAGCAGGTCGGTGACAGGGTAAGCGTCGTTCAGAGCGCCGGAACCGGTGCCGCCATAGCAGGGGCTGGTGGAAGCCCAGCCGAAGACGTTCAGCTTGGAGCCAGAAGCCACAGGCAGGATGTTGTCATCGTTCTGAGCCAGAACGATGCCTTCCTGGGTGATCTCATTGACCAGCTCGGTAGCCTCTGCGGAAGTCTCCTCACTGATGGAACCTTCGCCGGAGACCAGGTCCAGCATGGTGGACATGGGGCCGGTGCAGATGAGGTTGGCGACAATCGCCAGCGCCAGCAGAATGGCGAGGCCGGACTGCGCACGGATCATCTTCTTTTTCGCTTTGGGCATCTTCCGCACCGCGAACATCACGAGGAGCGCGAGTACGAGGACGACGCCGAATGCAATCAGATAGTTCTGAATGTTCGAAACTACCTGCATTACATCATCCATATTGATGGACAACATAATTTTCTTCCTCCTTATTCTGAATCCATATTTTCCGGGTACAGCTCCCGGAGCATTGCCACTATTATAAATGGATTCAAAGAAAATTCACAAACATCTTCACAATCTGTCATTTTGGAGGCATAGTTTGCAGAAGTTTCAATTTGATTTCAAATTTTATTGTGCTAATCCACAATTTCGAGAACGGTTTTATTGTGCAGAATAACAAAACGTCTCTGTCATCGCTGTGCGATGACAGAGACGTTTCTCACGATGGGACAGGCAGCAAGATCCGCAGGGTGAACCAGCCGTCGGCCCAATGAAGGGTCATGGTGCCGTCGTGGCGCTGGGCGGCCGCCTGCACGCCCTGCAGGTCGTAGCCGCCGTGGGCGTTGTGGACGGGCAGACCGTCCGCGCCCATCTCCACGGGCTGGGCGCAGTAGTTCTCGAAGCGGAGCATCACGCAGCCGCTCTGGTTGTAGATGGCCACCCGCAGCAGACGCTTTTCGGGGTCGGGCTCGGCCAGCACGCTCTCGATGGCGTTGTCCAGCGGCGCACCCACGAGGGTACACAGCTCCCGCGTGCTCAGAAAGCCCAGCTGGCTGCCGTCGGCCACGCTGGTCATGTTGATGCCGCGCTGCTGGCAGTCCATGCTTTTGGCGGTCAATAGGGTATCCAATACCGGGTTGCCAGTCTTGTTCTCGGCCTCATACTGCCGGAGGCCGCTCTCCATCCGGGCCAGAGCCGCGTCCTGCTTGGCCCGGTCGCGCTCGGCGCGGATGTCCGCGATTTGAATTTTCAGCTCATGATAGCGGCTGTTGATGAGCCGGATGCCCTCTTTGCTCCGCTTGTACTGCTCGTACTGGCGGTGGAGCACCTCGTCCATGGCGGCAAGCTCGCTGTGGAGCGCCGCCTCCCGCAGCTGCTCGTGCTGGATTGTCAGGATGAGCACGCCGCAGATGTCCACCAGCGTGCGGATGTAGTAGACGCTCATGTCCACCTCGCGGTCGCCGAGAAAGAGCAGATTGCTCACCGCGAAGACCATCGCCGCCATGACGACGGCCACGAGGGCCGCTTTTCCGCTGATGACGATATGGCCCTTGGGACTTTTGTGCTTATGCTCCAGCACCCAGATGCAGCCGAAAACGCCGCCATAGACCACCACCAGAAGCAGCAGTGACAGGCCGTCGGCCCCGCTGCGCTGAGGCCAGAGGAAGCAGTGCAGCTGCCACTCAGCGCTGGCCGCCAGCTCTGCCAGAACGAAGGCCCGGGCGCAGACATAGCCCGCTTCCAGCAGGGAGATGGTGCGGGTGACCCAGAGGTATAAATACTGTATCCCCACAGCTGCCGCCATGCAGGGGATCCACCACGCCAGCGGAACGCTGCCCGTGGCCTGCAAAAAAGCACTCAGGGCCAGCGCCCATGCCGCACTGGCAGCGATGGTGGCCGTTTTGCCGAAGCGGAGGCCCAGCGGCAGGGCGTAGATGCCCACAGCCAGACACTCGGCCAGCGCCGTATACAGGCGCGGGATGCTGGGCAGTACCGTCATGCACCCTCACCCCCGATGTGGTCGGCCAGCGCCGCGAGGAAGGCTTTCCGCCGGGGACGGCTGACCTGCAATTCGTAGGGTCCCACCTGCACCATCCCCTGCTGCACGCTCTTCACCTGTGCCAGATTGACAAGGTAGCCGCTGTTGCAGCGGGCAAAGGGCCGCTCGGCCAGCTTTTCCTCAAAGGCTTTCAGGGTGCCTGCCGCCACGAAATCGCCCTCTTCGGTATAAAAATGGACGCGGTGTCCCTCGCTTTCCAGATAATAGATGAGGGACGAATCCAGCCGCCGCATCCCGCCCTCCACCGGAAGGGCCAGATAATGCCGTGCGCGGCGGCGCAGCTGCTCTTCGGCCTTGCGCAGCTGCTGCGAAAACGCAAAATAAGGCACCGGCTTGAGCACATAGTCCATCGCGCCCACGGCGTACCCGCCGATGGCATACTGCGCCATATTCGTGATAAAAACGATGATGACGTCCTTGTCCAGCTCCCGCACCCGCCGGGCCGTCTCCATGCCGTCCAGATGCTTCATCTCCACGTCCAGAAACAGAATGTCGTACACCGGGCGGTAATCATCCAGCAGCTCCATGCCGTCGGCGAACTCCGTCACCGCGAACTCGGTGCCGTACTGCCGGGTGTGCCGCTGCACATAGCCCTGAAGCTGCGCCCGCACCGCTGCCTCGTCCTCGACCAGAGCAATGCGTATCATTGCCGCACCTCCTTTTTCCGCAATTTCTCTGGTTTTTATTGTAACACGAAATAGGGCGTGTGGCAAATAGGAGAACGAAAAGAGGCCCCGCAAAGCGGGGCCTCCCGACAGCTTATTCGGTTTCCTCCTTGATGCTGTCTCCAAACAGCACCCTCAGATAGTCTCTGCGTCCGTAAAGCACACGGTCGATGAACACATCACTGCCATTCACATGGTAAAAGATCAGATAGCTTCCGCTGACCAGAAACCTCTCGTCACTGTTTGCGTCGGAGACAGAAGCTAACGGCGCTCCAATCAATGCATGTTCCTGCAATATCCGAATTTTCTTTGTAATTTTAGCCACTGCCTTTTTAGCCGCAGCTGTATTTTGCAACTCATCCGAAATATAATCCCGAATCTCTAAAAGATCACCTTGTGCTTTCGGTGCTACTATCACTTTATTCATCGGCAATTCCGAGATTTTTCTCTACGGCCTCCAGCGTCAGCCAACCTTCCGTCTCCCCTGAACGGCGGCCCTTGGCAATTTCGTTCATGAGCCGGATGGTAGCCTGTGCCTTTTCATAATCGTGCATATCCACGATAGCGTACCGGCCGCGGCCATTCTTGGTCAGAAAGACCGGTGCCCCTTCCTCGACATCCCGCAGCACCTCGGTATAGTTTCTCAAATCGGAAATAGGTTTGATGTTCGGCATAAGATCAGCTCCTTTCAAGTCTAGTATAACAGATGTGCTGTAAAATTCAACAGCAAATTTGCAGCACAATATAAAACAGCAGCCCCGCTTCATCTGCCGCGAGGCTGCTGTTCTGTGATTGGAAAATTTCAGGCTCAGTTCGTCTTGACGGCCACAAGGATACGGATCTTCCTGCCGCCGGAGCAGCCGAAGTTGTCGTACCAGCCGATGAGCTTATAATCCTCAGTGTTGATCTTGGGCAGCGAGGTGGCGAAATACTGGCCGTTCGACCACAGATACACCTGCATATCGTCGGCGGTCTCATAGCGCTTGTCGCCGCTCATGACCGAAGCTGCGCCCAGCTTATCGATGACTACCGGCGAGAGCTGGAGCATCCGGTTGATGGCCTTGCCGTCGGCAGAACGGCCGATGGCAATGCCGCCTGCGATAATGGGGTACTTGGTGGCGGTGCTGTAGGCCACCTGCTTGCCGCCGGAGTAGCAGACGTAGGTCGCGCCCTCGCCCAGATAGTTGAGGAAGTCGCCCAGCGTACCGCCCACGCTGTCGCCGGTGCGGCGGAGCACATAGCTGAACAGCTGGTCCGTCTTGCCGGTAAGGGTGTTCCAGGTAGAGCTGACGACGCTGCCGTCGATGAGACCGTAGAGCACATCGCTGGTGCTGGGGACAAGGATGTTCTTCACATCCTGGAATGTCTCCTCATCGGTCTTGTCCACCTTGGTGGTGGTCGTGGTGGTCCCAGCGGGGAGGCCTGCGGCCTCTCTTGCGGCGTCCTGTGCCTTGTCGCTGATCTTTTTGTCGATCTTCTTGGCGGCTTCGTCCGTCAGGCGGCGGACAGAATCCAGCGCAGCGTACTCCCACAGGTCACCGGTCACATCGTCGAGGATGACCCGGTCGATCTGGCCCGCAGAATTGGTGGTGTAGTAGCGGACGTCGCTTTCGCTCAGAGTTACCCCCGATAGGCGGCTGGGGCGAACTGCCCCAGCCACACCCTCCGACGTCGTATCAATGATCTGCACGTTGTCTGCAAATGGGGTGTCGCCCAGCGCGGTGCCGTCGGCGTTGACGGTGCCGCTGGTCGAGCGGGGCGAGATGGACTGGACGCGTTCGCCGTCACCGTCCACGCTGATCTCCACCAGCTTGCCGGCCGGGAAATTGAGCTTATTGTTCACATTGACGGTGCGGGCGGTGCCGTCGGTACACATGACCGAGACAGCCTGCTGCACCTCAGCGCTGTTCGTCTCCACGAGGGTGCGGGATGAGGACTGGACCACGCCGTAGAACACAGCGTCTGCCGCGTCGCCGGTGAGGACGGAGACGGCTGCATCGTTCATGCCCAGCAGCAGAGTGACCACCTGGCCCACGCCGCCGCCGGACAGGGAGGACAGCTGGTAGGCCACAGAGGGCGAGGCGATGGTGTAGGTGACGCCGGCCACGGTCACAGAGGTCGGAGCGCTGGCCGAGGGCGAGACAGCCGTCACGCGGCCTGCGGCGCGCTTGTTGTAGAGCCAGACGGTGCGGGCGCTCTCGTTATAATAGTAGACATCATAGGGAGAGAGGGCCGCAGAGGTGGTGACTTCGTCGTTGCGGTAGATGGCCGCCGGGGCGAAGGGCAGGACGGTGGAGGCATCTGCCACGAAGGGCCCCTTGACGTTGTCCAGCAGGACCGAAGAGATGTCCACCTGGCCGTTGCTCACGGCAAAGCCCAGGGTGGAAGCGTAGACCTGACCGCTGCCGTTCATGGCGGTGAGGGCGTTGTAGAAGAGCATGGTACCCTGCTCGAGGGTCAGAGTCTCGCCCTGACGGGCATTGATCTCATTGCGCAGGCCCAGTGCGCTGGCCTTGCTGAGCTGAGCTGTGGGGAAGGTACCGCCCAGCTTTGCCACATCATAGCCCAGCAGGCGCAGCGCCATGGTGCAGGCTTCTTCCAGCGTGACGGTGTTGTCCGGACGGAAGCTGCCGTCGGAGTAGCCGGTCATCCAGCCGTTCTGGACAGCGGTGCGGATGTAGACCGCATAGGGAGAGTCGCTGTCTACATCGCTGTAGAGGCGGCCGGTGCGGCCCTGTGCCGTGGTGGTATCGCGGTAAGCAGAGAATGCGGTGAGGAGGCGGGCCGCCTGCCCACGAGTGAGGGGCGCACCCAGAGAACCGGCCTGCCCGGCGGTCAGACCGCCCAGTGCCGTCGCCGTCTGGACTGCCGCGTTGGAGCCGACCGCAGAGGCGGGCAGCACCAGCATGGAAACAGCCACGCAGACAGCCAGCAGGAATGCGAGGAATCGTTTTTTCATGGTAAACTCCTTAATCATATCTGAGCGCTTCGATGGGGTTCAGGCTGGCGGCACGGCGGGCCGGCAGGAAGCCGAACAGGATACCGATGCCGCAGGAGATGCCCACGGCGATGGCTGCTGCGTCCGCCGAGGGGGTGACATTCAGGGTAATATCCGTCAGGATATACGGAAGGATCTGGTTGATAATGGCCGACACGACGTAGCCCAGCACGATGCCGAGGCAGCCGCCCAGCGCCGACGTGACGCCGGCCTCCACGACGAACTGGGTCAGGATGGTGCTCTCCTGTGCGCCCAGTGCCTTGCGGATACCGATCTCACGGGTGCGCTCGGTGACGGACACCAGCATGATGTTCATGATGCCGATGCCGCCCACCAGCAGCGAGATGCTGGCGATGCCGGTGAGGATGACGATGACCATGTTGATCATCTTGTTCATCTCTTCCAGCCACTCGCTGGCGCTGTAGACATAGTAAGCACTGTCGCTCTTGAAGATGTCATACAGTCCCTGCTCCACCGCAGCCTTGGCCTCGTTGGCCTGGCCCTCGTCCACCATGATGGCGGAGTAGGAGTCCGGCGAGCTTTCGTTGGAAAGGCGCATGGCTGTGGTGTAGGGCAGGTAGACGCTGTCGTCGTCGCTGCCCTCCTGCTGGTCGGGGTTGGAGATCTTGGCCTTCAGCACGCCCACGATGCGGAACTTGTACGCGCCGAGCTTGATGGTCTGGCCCACCGCATTGCCGCCGTAGGCCGTGCGGTTGATGTAATCGCCGATGACGCAGATCTGCTTGTTGTCTGTGATGTCCATATACTGGATGTTCCGGCCCTTGGCGAGGGTGTATCCCTTCGACTTGATGTAGTTCTCATCCACGCCGTACACCGTACCGTAACGGTATTGCGTCGTGCCCACCTTGGGGGTGTTGTCGCTGAAATCCAGCTGCGGCGAGATGGAGGAAAGCAGTTCGGGGTTCTTTTTGACGATGTCGTACAGATCATCCACCGTCGCGGTGCGGGAACCATAGCCCCATATCTGGATGGAGAGGGTGTTGGTTCCCATTGCGGAAAAGCTGTCCCGCATGCTTCTGGTCATGCCGTTGCCCAGACCGACGATGACGATGACCGCCATGACGCCGATGATGATGCCCAGCATGGTCAGAAACGTGCGCAGCTTATTGCTCCAGACGTTCTGCAGTGCCTGGCGGAAAGTCTCTAATACCATTATTTTGCTTCCTCCTGTGCCGCTTCGCCGGACAGAGTGGGCTGCACGATGGCCTCAGGCGCGTGGGCGTCGCCGTCATACACCACCTGTCCGTCCTCCAGACGGATGATACGCTCCGCCTGCACGGCGATGGAATTGTCGTGGGTAATGAGCACCACGGTATGGCCCTCTCTGTGGAGCTGCTGAAGCATCCCGATGACCTCGCGGCCGGTGTGGGAGTCCAGAGCGCCGGTGGGCTCGTCGGCCAGGATGACCGCCGGGTGACCCGCCAGGGCCCGGGCGATGGACACCCGCTGCTGCTGGCCGCCGGAGAGCTGGCTGGGCAGGTTTTTGTGCTTTTCCGCCAGCCCCACCCGTTCCA
>OHDA01000936.1_pt1 | contig 12392 bp, 8 predicted proteins | sample 1566881 | NCBI WGS metagenome assembly OHDA01 (sample SAMEA3879585, study PRJEB24766) | human gut metagenome | biome: human-associated habitat; feature: feces | place: USA | collected 1985/1987
GGGCCTCTATCTCCACCACCCGGTTGTCGTAAAAATAGAGGCCCGTCACCGCAATATCCGATTTGGGCCTGAGCGGTTTTTCCTCAATGGAAACCGCCTTCCCCTCCTCATTGAATTCCACTACCCCGAAACGCTGCGGGTCATGCACCTGGTAACCGAAAATGGTCGCTCCGCTCGTCAGTTCGGCGGCCCGCTTCAGCTTCTCCGTCAGGCCGCGCCCGTAAAAAATATTGTCCCCCAGCACCAGGGCTACGGAATCCTTTCCTATGAACTCCTCTCCAATAATAAAGGCCTGAGCCAGCCCCTCCGGCCTGGGTTGTTCCCTGTATTCAAAGGAAACGCCGAACCTGCTGCCGTCCCCCAGCAAATCCCGGTACAGGGGCAGATCCCGGGGCGTGGAAATAACAAGGATTTCCCGTATTCCGGCCAGCATCAGCACGGAGATGGGATAATAAACCATCGGCTTATCGTAAACGGGCAGCAATTGCTTGCTGACGGAAAGCGTAACGGGATGCAGCCGCGTGCCGCTTCCCCCGGCCAGAACAATACCCTTCATATCAAATTCCTAGCCATTGGTTCCAAGACGTTCCAGGCGGTATTCCCCGGACAGGATGCCCCGCCACCATTCCTCATGGTCCAGATACCACTGAATGGTCTTTCTGAATCCGGAAGAATGGTCCTGGCGCGGAGTCCACCCCAATTCCCTCCGTATTTTGGAAGCGTCAATCGCATAGCGCAGGTCATGGCCCGGCCTGTCCTGCACAAAGGAGATTTGCTCCCGGTAGCTCCGTCCGGCCGGGGCCGCAGTTCATCCAGATGGGAACACAGCAGCTCCACCAGTTCCAGATTGGTCTTCTCGTTATTGCCGCCGATGTTGTACGTCTCTCCGGGTTTTCCGCAGGAAACGACCGTCAGCAGCGCCTCGCAGTGATCCCCCACATACAGCCAGTCCCTCACGTTTTCCCCTTTGCCGTATACAGGGATGGGGGCCCCGCCCAGCGCTTTCAGGATAACGACGGGGATCAGCTTTTCCGGGAACTGGTAAGGGCCGTAATTGTTGGAACAGTTGGTGATCAGCACGGGCAGCCCGTACGTATCGTGCCAGGCGCGCACCAGGTGGTCGCTGGAAGCCTTGCTGGCGGAATACGGGGAATGGGGGCGATACGGCGTGGATTCCGTGAACAGGCCTTCCTTTCCCAGGGAGCCGTACACCTCATCCGTGGAAATGTGATGGAAGCGGAAGCGCTCCTTTTTCTCCCCCTCCAGGGAGCGGTAATATTCCAGGGCGGCCTGAAGCAAGGAAAAAGTGCCCATGACGTTGGTGGTCATAAAGTTTCCCGGATCGTCAATGGAACGGTCCACATGGGACTCCGCCGCCAGGTGCATTACCCAGTCCGGCCCGTACTCCCGCAGGGTGCGGCTCATCAGGGAAGAGTCCCGGACGTCGGCGTGCAGAAAGCGGTATGCCGGGGAATCCGCCAAACCGTCCAGGGAATGGATGTTGCCGGCATAGGTCAGGGCGTCAATATTCAGGACTTCATGGCCGCGCTCCAGCAGCAGCCTGACCAGATTGGAGCCGATGAATCCGGCGCCGCCCGTAACGATAACTTTCATAGCACTGTTTTCAGGGAAAGATGCGGCGCCATCATACAGCAACGGCGTTTTTTTTCAAAACAAATCCGCCCATGCCGCGGGAACGTGGCGGCATGGGCGGGAAAAAGCGGGTTCCGTAACCGCTGAGACGGCTAGCAGCTCAGCTCCCGGCAAAGGTTGATGATATCCTGGTTCACGGAGTACTGCTGCCCGGCAACGGAATCCAGGGAGGCATAGCCGTACTGGCCGTCATGATACACCATGATCTGGTTGATGTCCCCGTTGTTCAGAGCTTCCACGGCGCGGGTGGCAAAGCGGGTGCCCATCAGGCGGTCACGGGCAGTGGGGGAACCGCCGCGCTGCACATGGCCCAGCACGGTCAGGCGGGTATCCATGCCGGCGCGTTCCGTCAGCCAGCGGGTCAGGTACTGCGCCACGCGGGTGCCTTCCGCCACCACGGCAATGATGCAGCTTCCTTCCTCATTGATGACAGGCTGGAGGCGCTTGTAAATGGATTCCAGGTCATACGGAATTTCAGGGACAATGCAGATATCCGCCGCGCTGCAAAGAGCGGTGGTCATCGCCAGATAGCCGCAGTCCCGGCCCATCGTTTCAATCACGAAAGCGCGGTGATGGGAACGGGCCGTATCACGAACGGAATCAATGCAATCCAGAATCACGTTCTGGGCCGTATCCACGCCCAGGCAGTAGTCCGTGCCGGCAATGTCGTTGTCAATCGTGGCCGGAATACCGGCAAAAGGCACTTCAAAATCATTGAAAAAGTCGTTCAGGGCGCGGAAGGAACCGTCCCCGCCCATGATGATGAGCTTGTCGATGTTGCGTTCCTTCAGATGCTCGTAGGCCTGCCTGCGGAATTCGTAGTCGAAAAAGCGCTTGGACCGTGAGGAACGGAGGAGAGTTCCGCCCCTGTAGATCATGTCGCTGGTCAGCTCCCGGGTAGCTTCCTTGATTTTTCCATCAATCAGCCCTTCCAAGCCGTCATAAACAACGTACGGGTTCATCCCAAGCTGGCGGGCATGATCCACTGCCGCCTTGATCGCCGGGTTCATTCCGGCGGCATCGCCGCCAGACGTCATAATGGCTATTCCACTCATAAGTAATAAGGTTAACTTGTCCGGGGGGAAATGTTACCGGGCGGAACAAATAATGCAAGCGCGGAGTTTTTACTGGCGCAATAAACGGCAACGCTTCATGATGCGGAGGCATGAACGACACTGCAGCAGCCATTCTGAAAGCCACGGCCGCCCTCCGGGACGGCACGGAGAAGCTCCGGTTCGAAGCCCCGGTCCATGTTACCTACAACCCTCTCACCTATGCATGGGGGCCGCATGAACAGTATGTGCGCACCTACGGAAACGGGGAAAAGAGCCATCTGTTCCTGGGCATGAATCCCGGCCCCTTCGGCATGGCTCAGACAGGCGTCCCCTTCGGGGAAGTGGACGCCGTCGTCAACTGGCTGCACATCCGCGGAGAAGTCGGGCGGCCGGAACATACCCACCCCAAACGTCCCGTGGAGGGGTTCGGCTGCCCCAGGTCGGAAGTCAGCGGCCGCCGCCTCTGGGGACTTTTCGCGGAAGCTTTCGGCACTGCGGAAAATTTCTTCCGTCACAATTACGTGGCCAATTACTGCCCGCTGATCTGGATGGGAGCCACCGGAGCCAACATCACGCCGGACAAACTGCCGACGGAACAGCGCGCCGCCGTGGACGCAGTATGTATGGAACACCTGCTTTCCCTCATCACCATCCTGAATCCCCACACGCTGGTGGGGGTGGGTGCCTACGCCACGCAGAAGCTGCGGGACGCCGCCTCCCGGCTCCCTGGCAAAAGCTTCACCATCGGCACGTTGCTCCACCCAAGCCCCGCCAGCCCCATCGCCAACAAGCTCTGGCCGGAACGTCCCATCCAGCAGCTTAAGGAACTGGGCATCTTATAAAAAGAGTGGAGGAGGCAGAGTGGAGGACTCCGTGACATGGAAGGAATCACCAGAGCAACAGGCCGGAAATCGGCAGTTCATCTTGTTCCCCTCCAAAGCTACATCGCTTTGAAGGAATATCCGGCCCCCTTCACTGGCTTGATTCGCCCAGGGACACGGCCTTCCTGACGGAAGAAATGCACGCCGGCATCTACCGGGACGGAGAAGAACTTAAACGCCTCCCCACCTCCGCCACAAAATCCCCCCTCCAAATCAATCATCATTCTTAGTCTGAAAACCCTCCGCTCTCCCCCGCAGGCCTTTTTACTGGACAGAGAGAAAAGGGTTCCGTACAGTTTCCGCGATCTTCAAGCGTTCCGAATTTATGGCAATTTCAGATTACATCGTGACCATTGGCCTGGAAGTCCACTGCCAGATCAAGACAAAGAGCAAAATGTTCTGCTCCTGCGAGACCGGCTTTGGCTTTGAACCCAATACGCGCGTGTGCCCCACCTGCCTGGGGCTGCCGGGCGCCCTGCCCGTCCTGAATGAGTTCGCCATTGAACGCACGCTGCTGACCGGCCTGATGCTGGGATGTTCCAGCCCGGAGATTTCCCAATGGGACCGCAAGAATTATTTCTATCCGGACATGGCTAAAAATTACCAGACCTCCCAGCTGGATCTTCCGCTGTGCCTGGGAGGGGAAGTGCCCCTGTACCCCTGGTCCTATCCGAATGACGTGATCAAAGCCGGCGTCCCTCCTTTCCGCACCGTGAAGCTGACCCGCATCCATCTGGAAGAAGACGCGGCGAAGATTACCCATCATGCCAATTATTCCCTGATCGACTACAACCGTGCGGGATCCGCCCTGATGGAAATCGTTTCCGAGCCGGACATCGACACCCCGGAAGAAGCCTACGCCTACCTCAAGTCCCTCCAGCAGATTCTGAATTACGGGGATATCTCCGACGCGGACATGGAAAAGGGCCAGATGCGGTGCGATGTGAATATTTCCCTGCGTCCCCACGGGCAGAAGGAATTGGGCGCCAAGGTGGAAATGAAGAACATCAACTCCATGTCCGCCGTCCGCAGAGCCCTTCATTATGAAATCCAGCGCCAGGCGGAAGAACTGGACATGGGCATTCCTCAAATCCAGTCCACCCGCCGCTGGGACGACGAACGCGGAGAAAGCGTCGTCATGCGAACCAAGGAAGACGCGCACGATTACCGTTATTTCCCCTGTCCGGATCTGGTTCCCGTACGCACGGCCCCGCTGGTGGAGAAAGTGCGCGGGCAGATTCCCGAACTGCCTCAGGAACGGCAGAAACGCTTCATGGAAGAATACGGCCTGAGCGAGTACGACGCCAACGTGCTGGTGGGAGACCTGGAACTGGCACGCTTTTTTGAAGAGGCGGCGCGGGGAACCGCCAGCGGCAAAAAAATCGCCAACTGGGTGATTAACAACATTTCCGCTGTGCTGAATGAAAAAGGCATGCGCCCGTCTGAATGCCCGGTGAAACCCGGTGCCATCCGGGAGCTGATCGCCATTATTGACGACGGCACCGTTTCCAACAACCAGGCCAAGGACGTATTCGCCAAAATGTGGGATGAGCCGGCCCTCGCCGCAGCGCAGGCCGCCAAGCTGCTGGGCTTTGAAAAGGCGGATTCCTCTTTTCTGGACGGCATCGTGCGGGAAGTCATTTCCGCCAATCCGGACAAGGTGGCGGAAATACAGGGGGGCAATGAAAAGCTCCTGAACTGGCTTACCGGCCAGGTCATGAAGGTCGCCAAAGGCAAAGCCAACCCGAAAATCGTGACGGAAGCGCTGAAAAAAGCCCTTTCCATGGAGTAACCATAAACAAAGAGCCGCTTCCCTTCCCGGTGCCGGCTCCTTGCCCGCAGGGCATCACGGTTTGAACAGCTTCCTGTTTCCGGCCAGGGTGTTCCATACCTGCTTCACTTCCCCGGCCAGCGTCTGCTTCATCATGGCAAGGGAAAAGTCCGCCGCCTGGCCCATACTGATGTAAGGAGGCAGGGCAAGGGCGTCCCTGTCCACATGCGCGTCCAGCAGAGCGGCGCCCGGATAATTCAGGAACATGTCCACCATCTGGTCCACCTGGCTGGATTTGTCCAATAAAAACCCCTTGATGCCGACGGCATCCGCCACGGCGGCAAAAGAGGGGTTGTTCAGGTTGATCTGCCACGGAATCAGCCCGGCCGCCTGCATTTCCAATTGGATGAAATCCAGACAGTCATTGTTATACACCACGATTTTCACCGGCAGCCTGTACTGGACAATCGTGATGAGATCCCCCAGCAGCATGGACAGGCCGCCATCTCCGCACAGGGCAATTACCTGCCGTTCGGGGTATTCCATCTGCGCCCCAATGGCCATCGGCATGGCATTGGCCATGGAGCCATGATTGAAGGAAGCCAGTGTCCTCCTGCCCGGCGTGGCGCACAGGAACCTGGCGCTCCAGATACAGGGGGTGCCGGTATCTACCGTAAATACGGCGTCGGATGCCGCATGCCTGTTCAGGGCGGTCGTGAGCTGTTCCGGCCGGATGGGAGACTCCTTGTCATTTCCTTCCATATAGGCGTTCATCTCCTTCACGTCCCTGGCGTGGCGTTTCAGGGCGGCGTCCAAATGCCCGGAATCCGTCTTTTCCTGCACCATGTTCAGCAGAGCTTCCGCCGTGACGGAAATATCCCCGCAAATACCCAGGTCCAGGCGGCAACGGCGGCCCAGCACTTCACCGCGCCTGTCAATCTGCACGATTTCAGGTTTGGTGGGAATGAAATTGAAATAGGGGAAATCCGTCCCCCACAACACGAGCATGTCGCTTTCATGCATGGCCTTGTAGGCATCTCCCCATCCCAGCAGCCCCGTCATGCCGATGCCCAGGGGATTGTCATGTTCAAAATAATCCTTTCCCCTCCATGTGTAGGCAATCGGAGCTTTCAGGCGGTGCGCGAGCCGGACGACCTTGTCTTCCGCTCCCGCGCAGCCGGCGCCGCAGAAGAAAGTAATGCGGCGGTGGTCGTCAAGCATCCGTGCCAGAAGGGATATGGATTCATGCTCAGGAACAACATTCTCCCGCGTGTAGGAGGGAGAATGCACCAGATTTTTCATCTCCGCAGGGGCGTCCGCAATGTCTCCGGGCAAGACGACGACGCCTACGTCGCGCCTGGCCCACGCGTGCTGAATGGCGGACATCAAAATGGACGGGGCCTGGGAAGCTTCCGAAACCAGTTCCGCATATGCACTGCATTCCTTGAAAAGCTGTTCCGGATGCGTGGCCTGGAAATATTCCATGCCTACCTGGCTCTGCGGGATGTGGGAGGCAATGGCCAGCACCGGGGCATGGTTCCGGTGGGCGTCAAACAGGCCATTGATCAAATGGAGGTTCCCGGGGCCGCTGCTGCCGCAGCATACAGCCAGATTCCCGCTCAGCTGGGCTTCCGCGCTCGCGGCAAAAGCCGCCACTTCCTCATGCCGCACATGAATCCATTCAATGGTCTTCCTCCTCCTCAAAGCGTCCGTAACGGGGTTCAGGCTATCCCCCACAATGCCGTAAATCCGCTTAACTCCCGCCTTCTCCAAAATTTCAACAATCTGATCGGCTACCCTGTACATGCAGATTAGACACCAGCCAATCTCCAACGGATTCATTCTTATGTGTCATCCCCTCCATCTTTTCCGCACCGGGAAAATGCCTGAGGATTTCCCCTGATATCATAAGGCCGCCGCCTTTTCAGGCAGCGGCCTATGAATTTACCAGTTCTCTGGTGGAAAACCGTCAGGAACGGCGGCGGCGCATCATCAGAACGGCCAGGCCCAGGATTCCCAGAGAAGCCGAGGCCGGTTCCGGAACCTGAAGGCCGGCAAAACCGGCAATCTGTTCCGCGGAAAGTTTTGTATTCGTCCACTGAATTTCACCCCATGTAAGATTGGGATTAATCCATCCTTGGATATCAGAGCGATTTCCGTTCATGTTGCCGTTGTAGGACAACGTGTCAAGCAAGGAACCATTCACATAGACATCCACAGACTGACTTTGGTTTGCGCCAGTAACGGCCAGAGTCACGTTAAGAAGACCTCCCTCCAAAACAACGGGAGTTTCAGAAACGTCTCCACGGTTTTGGGAAAAAGAGCCGGTAGAAGTATTCAAATTTCCATCTCCCATGCCAAGCTTGGCATTTGACGTCAGATACAAGGCATTTGTCCCGTAACTTTGGCCCGCGTTGCTGCCATAATACCCAAACAGCGTGGTCTGGGTTCCTTCCGCTAAGGAAGAGGTATCCAGCCAGAGGGAGATCGTGTAATCGGAAGCATAAAAATTACCGCCGTAAGGAATGAAACTGCTAGGAAGGGCACTCTGTGAGAGACTCCCAAACGTCATGTCTTTTCCCAATGCAATACCTTCAGTTGTCGTCGCCGTACCGGCAGCGTAAGACGTTCCGGCCGATGGTTCTAAAGAGCCGGGAGACGCCAACGCCGGAACGAAACAACACGCCGCAATGGCCATTAATGCTAATGTTTTTTTCATTTTCTGTGAATGATGGACTGAGTAGCAATTAGAGAGATATTCCCCGCCCTTTGTATATCGGATTCCCAATCCGCTCTTTTTCTCCCCCCCACAGGAAAGATGAGAACAAGCTTTTTCAATCTGCCAAAAAATGTAATATAATTACCTTCTATTACTTATGAATATAAAAAATAAAACGCAGAATAGATTTTTTTGTGGCGGCTCTGAAGTTGCTGTTTAGGAACAGCAATCCCTTTTCGCAAAATAGAAAAAATTGTAATAATAGTTTCACATCTGAAATGTTAGGTTGACCTCGGATTGGGAATCCGGTTGTTTTCCCTCAGCCATCAAAAAAGCAACATAAGGTTTTCATATTCAATAAAAATCAATTTTCTTCCCCTTCATTTCCAGGACCTTTTTCTTGAAAAAGAGCCTTCCCCAAATTATCCTCCCGCTAGCTGTAATATTATTTCATCATGAAATTTTTCAAGACAACCATTGCCATGGCAACCCTGCTGGGCTGCCTGCCCACATCCCCCGCAGAAGTCGCCTTTCCGGGGCCTGCACCCGGAACAGCCAGCGCGGAACAATCCGCTTCCGGCTATACTCTTTCCAATAACATCCTGACGGCCAAATTTATCCTTCGGAACGGAAGTCTTTCCTTCGGAGGAATGACTTCCAAACTGGGCCCCGTCGCCAAGGCAGGGGATGAATTATTCATCATCAATCTTCAGGACGGACGGAGCATTAAATCCTCCGAGCTGAAAGCGGGAAACGTCAAATTCGTCTCCCTTCAGCCCAACCCCAAGGCCTTCAGGCTGGCTGACCGCTTCCCGGGAAAAGCCGTCAGCGCAACATTCCAGGCTCTGAACGGAACCCTTCGCATTTCCTGGCGCGCCGTGCTCAGGGACCATTCCCATTACCTGAGGCAGGAACTCCGCCTGGCAAGTATGAAGCCCGTCCAGATGAAAAACATCATAGCGATGCAATATGACCTGGTAGAAGGGAAAGCCGGGGCACCCTCCGTTTCCGGAAACGCCAGAGGAGCACTCATCGTCAATGACCTGGCGTTCACCGCCCTGGAAACTCCCATGGGCATCAATACCGTGGGAGGCGCCGGAAATATGGAAGGGGGAGAAACCGCCATCTGGAGCGCAGATAAGTGGTCCACAGCCTCATGGACCGGAAATTTCAATGTTCCCCAGGAGCTGAAAAAGCAGTACGGAGAACAGGTTTCCAGTGCGGAAGGCCCGGTTTCCATTGACGGCAAAGGAGCATGCACCGTCACCTTCCAGTATAAGGGAGGGGACAAGGGCAACAATAAGCTGAACCTTGCCGGCGTGCAGCTCCTCTCTTCCAAGGGGGCCGTTCTTGACTCCGATTTCCACAACGGCAGCACCGGAGATTCCAATGCCGGCAACACTTACACGGTACAGGTTCCCTCCAGGGGAAATTACATTCTGCGCTACTGGGCCCAGACCAAGAGCGAACCGATTGCCTGCAAGGGGGAAATCACCTTTTCCCTGCCCGTGCGCACGCTGGAGGAAAAGCAGGAACCCCAGGCGGACGAATCCCGGCTGGCCCAGGGACTCTGGAGCCGTAAAACCACCTTGCAGCCCGGGGAAATATGGGACGTATCCTCCGTTCTCGGAATTTTTGCCCCCGGCCAGAAACGCCGCTCCTTCCTGGCTTATATGGAACGGGAACGCGTGATGCCCTACCGCCCCTTCATCCATTATAATTCCTGGTATGAACTGAACATCAACCGCAACAATGATTCGGACCCCGCCAAGCGCATGACGGAAGAACAATGCCTGGCCGTCCTGAAAGACTGGCAGGAACAGTTTTTCCAGAAGCGCGGCATGTCCATTGACGCCTTCGTCTGGGACGACGGCTGGGATGAATTCAACAGCCTGTGGGATTTCCACAAAATGTTCCCGCAGGGCTTCAAGCGCATTGACGCCGCCGCCGGCAGGCAAAAGGCCGGCATCGGCACGTGGCTGGGTCCGGTGGGGGGCTACGGAGCCTCCAAGGGCAAGCGTCTCGCTTACTGGAACGTGAAGCATCCGGACAACAAGATCGGCAATTTCCAGCTCTCCAACAAGGAATATTTTGACGCCTTTGTGGGCCGCTGCTCCCAGATGGTGAAGGACTACAATATGAAGTACTTCAAATTCGACGGCATCAGTACCCACTTCCATGCCAAGGGGCCCGGCAACGAAGAGGATGCGGAAGGCATCATCCGCGTGCTGAACGCCCTGCGCAAGAAAAAGGGGGATCTTTACATCAACTGCACTGTAGGAACCTGGGCATCCCCCTTCTGGTTCCGTTATGCGGATTCCGTATGGAGGCAGGAGAATGACTTCGGCACCATCGGAGCGGGCGACAACCGCGACAAATGGATCACCTACCGCGACCGCCTGGTGCATGAAGTTTTTGTGCAGGGCTCCCCGCTGATGCCCATCAATTCCATGATGACTCACGGCCTGATGGTCACTAAATTCGGTCCTCCGGCCTGCATGCCCCGCGATCCGGAAAACGTCAAGAAAGAACTCCGCTGCGCCACGGCTTGCGGCACTTCCCTCCAGGAGCTCTACGTGGATCGGGACCTGATGAGCTCCAACGGCGGAGTTCTGTGGGACGAACTGGCCAAGGGGATCAAGTGGATACGCCGCAATGCGGACGTTTTGGACGACGTGCACTGGGTGGGCGGCAATCCGTGGAACAAGGAAACTAACGAAGGGGCCGTGTACGGCTGGGCCGCATGGAATAAAAACAAGGCCACCCTGGCTCTCCGCAATTCCTCCGACCAGGAAAAGAGCCTGACCGGAACCCTGCGCAGCATTCTGGATATCCCTGCGAACGTCAAGGGCTCCATCACCTTCAAGGATTCCTATGACGACCAGCGGACGCTGGACGGCTTCTCCGGCAGTTCCGTAGACATTGACAAGGAAATCTCCTTCACGTTGAAGCCCTTTGAGGTGCTGGTGTACGAAGGGGGAAAGGTCAAATAAATCAGCCGGCCCACACGCCCGGTCAAAGCCGGAACGGCGTTGGAAAAAACATATTGGGGGAGGCGGGATTCCCGCCTCCCTTCCTTGTTCCCGTGCGGACAGAATCCGGGTCAGAATGTTTTTTCAAACGTCACCGCTTCCAGCGGATCGGCAGGGTTGACCGGCATCACCAGGCATTCCGCACCTTCCCCGCCCAGGTACAACATCAGGCTCCTGCCGGGGGAATAGGCGATGGAGACACCGTAATATCCTCCTTTTTTCACCAGGGACCAGGTTCCGCGGCAGGAAGAAACGAGATCTTCCTCCAGCACGGAAAGGTCCTCCCTCTCTTCCGGACGGGCAATCCACCTGCCCCATGCCTCCGGACGGGGAAAGGAAGAAATCTCGCACGTCCCGTCTTCATTCAGGAGGAGCGTGGAAGAACTGACCTGGAAAAAACGCTTCAACTCCGGAGGGCGGAAAAACCGCCTCTCCCTGGGAGATGGTTCCACCTCATACTTTCCGGAAAGGGCCTGCACATCCGGCTCATGAATCCACAGGAAAGTTTTTTGACACACCGCCTGGCGGCACGCCAGCCCCACCACGGCCAGCAGGGAAAGGAACGCCAGGACAAACGCCCACAGGGCCAGCCGCTTTCTCCACCACGCATAAACGGCGGCCAGCCCCGCCACACTGCCCGCACAAACCCAGAACCCCCAGGAACGGGAAAGGAAGGCCAGGGCATCCGCCAGCACGGAAAATCCATGAGAAAGATCATTCCACATAGGCGCTCCAGAATCTCCGGAACATAGTCAAAGTCAAGACAACAATGCCGCCTTTCAAGGCACGGGCCGTAGGCTGCGCCCCGATAAAAAACTCCCGTCATCACTCCTGAAAATATTCCTCCGCGCTTTTCTCACAGGCTCCAATCAGGTAAGAAGCATCTGAACCATGAAAAGCGCAGCACATCATCAGGGGCTTTCGGAACAGCAGGTTCTGGAAAACCGGACCAGATACGGGGTCAATATCCTGACTCCCCCGGAAAAGGAACCCCTGTGGAAGCAATTTCTGGAGAAATTTTCAGACCCCATCATCAAAATTCTGCTGGTGGCCCTGCTCCTGTCCGTAGGCGTGGCTTTCTACCAGTTTTTCACCGGAACGGAACCGGCCAGCGTCTTCCTGGAGCCCGCGGGCATCCTGGCGGCCATCCTGCTGCTGGGGGCGGTATACTACTGGATGTTCCCACAGTTCTATATCGAGCACTTTTGCAACGGTCCCCAGTCGGAGGCCCAGTTCGATCTGGCCTCCGACTGGGTGGAGCGGTATGGCCCCACCCTGGAA
>OHDA01000945.1_pt1 | contig 12242 bp, 9 predicted proteins | sample 1566881 | NCBI WGS metagenome assembly OHDA01 (sample SAMEA3879585, study PRJEB24766) | human gut metagenome | biome: human-associated habitat; feature: feces | place: USA | collected 1985/1987
CCCGGTGGTCGGCCAGCTTGGAGATGTGGACCATGCCGTCCTTGCCGGGGGCCAGCTCCACAAAGGCGCCGAACTGCAGGATGCGCACCACCTTGCCGTAGTACAGCTCGCCCACCTGGGGAACGAACACGATGGTGTCGATCATCTTCTTGGCGGCGTCGCAGGCCTCCGCGTTGGGGGAGGCGATGTGGATGGTGCCGTCATCCTCGATGTCCACCGTCGCGCCGGACTCGGCGGTGATCTTCTGGATCACGGAGCCGCCCTTGCCGATGACCTCGCGGATCTTGTCGGGGTCGATCTTCATGGTGAGCATCTTGGGCGCATACTTGCTCACCTCGGTCCGGGGGGCAGAGATGCAGGGCAGCATGACCTCGTCCAGGATGGCATACCGGGCGTCCTTGGTGATCTCCAGGGCCTCTTTGATGATCTCATGGGTCAGGCCGTCGTTCTTCAGGTCCATCTGGATGGCGGTGATGCCCTTCTTGGTGCCGGCCACCTTGAAGTCCATCTCGCCGTGGAAGTCCTCCACGCCCTGGATGTCGATGAAGGTGGTGAAGGAGCCGTCGTCGTCCTGGATCAGGCCGCAGGAGATGCCGGCCACGGGGGCGGAGATGGGCACGCCGGCATCCATCAGGGCCAGAGTGGAGCCGCAGATGGAGCCCTGAGAGGTGGAGCCGTTGGAGCTCAGGACCTCGGACACCACGCGGATGGCGTAGGGGAACTCGTTCTCGTCGGGAAGCACCGGAAGCAGGGCGCGCTCGGCCAGGTTGCCGTGACCGATCTCGCGGCGCTTGGGGCTACCCATGCGGCCGGTCTCGCCGGTGCAGTAGGGCGGGAAGTTGTACTGGTGCATATAGCGCTTGCTTTCCTCGTTGTCGATGCCATCCAGAATCTGTGCATCGGACAAAGGACCGAGGGTGGTGATGGTCATAACCTGTGTCTGACCACGGGTAAACAGACCTGAGCCGTGTACTCTGGGGAGAAGTCCTACTTCAGCGGCAAGAGGACGCATCTCGTCCATACCTCTGCCGTCAACACGCTTCTGCTCGTCTAACAGCCAACGTCTTACGATGAACTTCTGTAACTTGTAGATGCACTCGTCAATCATAGCGGCCTTGTCGGGATACTGCTCGTCAAACTCTGCGTGGATAGCATCCTTTATAGGCTGTAAACGCTCCTCACGGACATTCTTGTCGTCTGTATCAAGAGCGAACTTTACCTGCTCGGTGTACTTGTTCTGAATAGCCTCGAACAGATCGTGATCAACCTCCATTGAGGGGAAGCTGAACTTGGGCTTGCCAATCTCAGCCTGAATCTGCTTGATGAAGGGGATAAGTGACTTGTTGATCTCTTCGTGACCTGCCATAATAGCCTTCAGCATTGTATCATCGTCAACTTCGTTTGCGCCGGCTTCAATCATTACGACCTTCTTCTCGCTCGACGCAACGGTCAGCTGAAGGTCTGACTTTGCTCTCTGCTCTGCGTTGGGCATAAGAACAATCTCACCGTCAACAAGACCTACGGAGATACCGCCGATAGGACCGTTCCACGGAATATCGGAAATGGAAACTGCGATAGAAGCGCCGATCATAGCGATGATTTCAGGCTGTGTTTCGGGATCTACTGCGAGAACCGTCATAACGATAGCAACGTCATTTCTCATATCCTTGGGGAACAGAGGACGCATAGGACGGTCAACTACACGGGAGTTCAGTATAGCCTTTTCGCTGGGTCTGCCCTCTCTCTTTAAGTAACCGCCGGGAATTTTACCTACTGCGTAGAGCTTTTCTTCGTAGTCAACTGCAAGAGGGAAAAAGTCAACACCCTCTCTGGGCTTTGCGCTTGCTGTAACGTTTACCATTACGACTGTTTCACCGTAGTGTACCCAGCAAGAACCGTTTGCAAGTCCGCATACCTTACCGGTTTCGACCATAAGCTCACGGCCTGCAAATGTCGTTTTGAATGTTTTGTAATTCTCGAACATATTGTTCCTCCTGTTTTATTTTAAGAGAAACAGCGTTAGCAATAAATTCAGCGGAATAACACTATTCCGTTCAATTTATTGCTGACTGCACTGCTTCTCCTTAAGTCAAAAAATCAATGCTGAAATAAGGGTTAAAGGGCAGAACAAAAATGCCCTGCCCTTTTTTAAACTCTTACTTACGAAGACCGAGCTTAGCTACTACTGCACGGTAGCGTTCGATATCCTTCTTAGCGAGGTAGTTTAACAGATTACGTCTGTGACCTACCATCTTAAGAAGACCGCGGCGTGAGTGGTGATCCTTCTTATGTGTCTTTAAGTGCTCGGTTAAGTCGTTGATTCTCTTTGTGAGAATAGCGATCTGTACTTCGGGAGAACCTGTGTCGTTAGGTGTTCTGCCGTATTTTGCGATAATTTCCTGTTTGTTGATTGTTGCCATGATTTTTGGCCTCCTTAAAAATATTTTTTCTTGCAACCCCGAGAACTAAGTGAAGGTCGGAGCGTCCTGTCACTGAGTCCTGGTTTTACAGCGTTCTCATTTTATCATACTATATGGCCCTTTGCAAGAGCAAAGGCTTGATTTCTTGCGATTTTTTTCGTTTTTTCAGCTGGTTTGGGCTGATTTTTCCGTCTTTTTCTTTGGCTCGTAACGGAACTGTGACATCAGCACCGCTACAAACACCACCGCAAAGCCCACTGCCATTCTGGGTGTTACTTCTTCATGGTACAGCAGTACAGAGAAAATAACCCCGAAAACGGATTCCAGGCTCAACAAGATGGTACCCACTGCCGCGTCTGTATGCTTCAAGCCATAAGCCTGAAGGAACAGACAAAGGGCTGTAGAAAGCAGTGCCAGATACATGACATTTCCCATGGCGCCCATGGAAACTGCCTCCGGCATGCCGTTTGTCAGGATCGTACCAATCCAGCCAATCACCGCAGAGAATGTAATCTGCATGGTGGTCAGCAGAATGGGATCTCTTCCCTTGGAAAACCACGCCACTGCTGTCAAGTCACAAGCGTAAATGACGCCGCAGACCAGTGTCACCACATCCCCCGGCAGCATGGACATATCCCCATTGAGGGAAATCAGACCAATCCCCGCCAGACAAATAGCTGCCGCAATGACATGATTGCGCTGGGGACGTTCCTTAGAAACGAACCAATAGAAAAATGGTACAATCACGCAGTAAACTGCCGTCAAAAAGGCGCTTTTGCCCGGTGTGGTACCCATAGTCAAGGCAACGGTCTGTACAGCCGTGGCTGTCCCCATTGTTAAGCCTGTGATGATACCGCCAAGCAAATACCCCTTATCCAGTCTGCCCCATTTTTTGTAGGTAATGACCCAAAGCACCACTGCCGCAATGGTAAATCTTGCCGCTGTGATAAACCAGCCAGAAAGTTCCTCTGTGGCAAATTTCTGAAAAACGAAGGCGCTCCCCCAGATGATAGCTGTCAGAAGCAGCAGCAGATGGGCCCGTGTTCTTTTATTCTCTAACATGATGTTACCTCATATCATTTTATCTGTCCGTATGTGATTATTTTTCTTCTTCCGCTTTCCAGTGTTCATATTCCGCAGAGGCAAAATATGCTCTGGTCTGTTCCGCATTTACGGCGATCTGCGCCTGCAATTCGTCTACGCTTTCAAATTTCTTTTCACTGCGCAGGAATTTATAGAAGAAAATCTGCAGTTCTTCGCCATAGATCATTTTGTTGAAGTCAAACAGATAGGTTTCCACAATCTTCTGTGTTCCATTTACCGTAGGATTTTTGCCGATATTGGTAACACCGTAATAATACTTGCCTTCATACAGTGTTTTTGTGGCATATACCCCATTGGGAGGGAACAGCTTCAAGGGATGGGCTTCGATATTCACAGTAGGGAAACCGATGGTGCGGCCCAGTTTTTTCCCTTCTTTCACAGTACCCAGAATGAAATAAGGCACTGTCAGCATGCTATTGGCGCTTTCCAGATCCTTATCAATGAGGCACTGACGGATACGGGAACTGCTGACCCGTTCGCCTTCGTACTGCACAGAAGGCACCGCAATGACTTTCACGCCGTGTTCTTCCCCCAAACGACGCAGCATTTCATAATTGCCTGCCCGATTGCTGCCGAAATGATAGTTTTCCCCTACCACCAGCACTTTGCATTTCATGCGCTCAAAAAGCAGCTTTACAGCAAAGTCATTGGCAGACATGGAAGCGAATTCCTCGTCAAAAGGATATTCGATATAAGTATCCACGCCCATCTGCTCCATGGTAAACAGCTTTTCAGAGGGCGCCATAATCAGTGCAAAATCCTCTTTTTTCTTGAATACCAGCATGGGATGAGGAGAAAAGGAAAATACCACGCTTTCCAGATTTTCCTCTGCCGCAAATTCTTTTGTCAGTTGAATCAGGGCACGGTGACCCAGATGCAGACCGTCAAAGTTCCCCAAAGTAATGGCTGTGGGTCTGCTGCGGTCTACCTGCCCGTCTGTAATATGTTCCATTTCGATACTCCTTTAAATCAACATCTTAAATGGTTTGATATAAAAGCCTTCTTCGTCCCGTACTTCATACAGTCCCACCAGATGGTGTTCACTGTCAAAGACAGCAGCAATGTCACCTGCTGTCAGTTCTTTTTCTGCCTTATAAAACTTGGCGTAAACTCTGCCGCCGTTATACAGCATCTTTGTGGACTTAGGAGAAACGATGATTTTCGGGAAATCGGACAATGCCGCTTCCATGGACAGGAATGCTTCTTCCTGCCGTCCTTCATCTGCCATTGTCTGCAATTCACCCAGCGTGATCCCCTCCGGCTTTCCATAGACTTTTAGCAGCGTGCCGTCGCTCTTCTTCCGCCTGACCCGGCCGCCGCCCGGCATAAACACATCCACCTGCGCGCGCACGCGATAAGCTTGGTCCCGCAGGGCAGGGAATTCCGGGCTCTTGGCGGGTTGCATCCACCAATCCGTCATGACGCAGCCCTCATAGCCCCATTCACCGCGCAGGATCGCCGTGCAAAGCTCATATTGGTAATGGCACCACACACCGTTCACCTTGTTGTATGAGGTCATTATGTTTTGAGGCTTCGCCTCTTTGACGCAAATTTCAAACCCTTTGAGGTAAATCTCCCGCAGGGCACGCTCGGACAGACGGGAATCGTTGGTGTTGCGGCAATACTCCTGATTATTGCAGGCAAAGTGCTTTGGGCAGGCGGATACGCCCGTCTGCTGAAGCCCCTGCACCGCTGCCGCCGCAATCTTCCCCGTCAGGAACGGATCCTCGGAATAATATTCAAAATTCCGCCCGCACAGCGGATTCCGATGGATATTCATCCCCGGCGCGAGCAGCACGTCGCTGCCCTTCGCGCGCATCTCACGGCCCTCCGCCTCATATACCTCCCGGATAAGCGCCTCGTCAAACGTGCAGGCAAGCAGCGTGCCGATCGGCAGCAGGGAGCAGCTGCTTTGCAGCCGGATGCCCGAAGGGCCGTCGGTCGTGGTGACGGGCGCAACACCCTTTTTGCGTAGGGAGGGCAGCACGCCGCCGAACACGCCTGCGTTGCCCGGCGCGCCGAGCGGGCTGTTCATTATATAAGCGCCCCTTGAAATGGCCTCCAGCTCAGTCGGATCGAGCTGGGCGACAAAAGCGTCCAGCGTCACCTTGCCCGCCTTAACGTCGTCCAAACGGTAGCCCCGATCGCCGGTTATGGGCACGCCGGCAGGCAGTGATTGCAGAATTTTCTGCTTTAAATCTACCGTGCGGGTATGTACCGGCTCCTGCACGGGTACATGGACTCCATCCACCTCTTTGGCCGTGAGGATGAAAAAAGGCTCTGCCGGAGCGGCCGCTTCCTCCAACTGCTCCAAAACCACCGTTTCCGCCTGTGTGAACGCCCATGCGCGCCTAGCGTCGCGCACATTGGCGCCAATAGCAAACCCATAAACGCCTTTTTCAATCACATAGGCGGAACGATGGCCGGTTTTTCCGCTATCGTCATAAGAGGACAAGAGCTCACAGGGAACCGATATGGTCAGCTGCTGGCTTTCCCCCGGGGCGAGCAGCTTCGTCTTGGCAAAGCCTGCAAGAATCCGCGCGGGATTGCCGAGGCTGCCGCATGGCTTCTCCACATACACCTGCACGGTTTCCTTCCCGCTGAAGCGATCCCCTGTGTTGAAAACTGTACAGGAAAGCTCCACTCCCCTCTGCGTCTGCTCCGCACCGCCGAATGCGATAGCAAAAGAGGTATAGCTCAGCCCATAGCCGAATGGAAATAATACAGCGTCCCTTTGGAACGTTTCAAACCACCGGTAGCCAACATAAATATCTTCTTCATAGCAATTAAACGTTTTGTTACCAAAGCTGCCGGAGGAGGGATAATTTTCATAGGCGCGCGCTATCGTATCCGTCAGCCTGCCGCAGGGCGTCACATTTCCACAGAGAAGGTCCGCCACCGCATTGCCACTCTCCATGCCGCCTTGCCATACCAGGAGCACGGCGCTGATGCGGCTGCCATACTCCTCGAGCCAGGAAAAATCCATAACACTGCCGATATTGAGCAGCACTGCCGTTTGATTAAACTGCGCCGTCACCGCGGTGAGCAACGTGCGCTCTGCATCCGTCAGATAGAAGCTGCCTTTTTCCAGCGCGTTTTCCCGATCCTCGCCAGAGGAACGGCCAATCACCACCACGGCGCTTTGGGAATGCTCCGCCGCCTGATGGACGAGCTCCTTCGAAACCGGCATTTCCGGATAAAAGCGCGGCCAATGGCCCCAGGTGCCGTGTTGGACCGGGTGCGCTGCACACCAGGCCTCATAAACGCGGGCAAGCTCTTCATTCAGCGCCAGCCCTTTACAACGGCGTATCCCCTCCAGCAAATTGACCGCATAGGGCTTTTTTACATCTCCGCCTGAGCCATAGCCTGTGTAAAACCAATCCCTCTGCACTCGGCCAAAGAGAGAAAGTTGAGTGCCTCCGGCGAGCGGCAGCATCCCATCGTTTTTTAAAAGTACCGCGCCCTCAGCTGCCGTGCGGCGCAGTAATTCCGGCATCCATGGGGTAACGCTCGCATTCCCCTGCGCCTGCCCGCCCTCCGCTTGAGATAGCCCGCTCCGCCTAACAAAAGCCTTCAGCCTGGCTCCTATTTTTTCCTTTTGCTCATCCGGCATCGATGCACAACTCCTTTTTCATAAAATCGAGTAGCATCAGTGGATAGGGCCAACAGCGGTTTCTTCCGCCTATGCGGTATCGTTGGCGGCGTTGTTTCCCCAGTTCACTGTCGCTATGATTATAGCACATGAGCAGAATTTTTTCCAAGCCTTCCGGCGCAGCCTGATAAGCAGAAAACGAGCTTGCATAAAAAAATGCATTTTGCCCAAACTAACCGAAAACAGCCATACGATTTTGACAGGGAGGTATTTTATGTTTAAGCATGAAAAACAGTTATTTCATCCCGTAGGCGTTGAACGGCCGAACCCCCAGTATGCCGCGCTTTTGCAGGAGCAGCTTGGAGGGGCCAACGGAGAATTAAAGGCCGCGATGCAATATATGTCCCAAAGTTTCCGGATCAAGGACCAAACAATCAAAGATCTATTTTTAGACATTGCGGCGGAAGAACTTGGCCATATGGAAATGGTTGCTCAAACCATCAATCTGCTCAACGGGCACGATGTAAATTCTGCATCCGTTTCCGCCGGAGAGATCCAAACACACGTCCTACTCGGATTGAACCCGGGCTTAATCAATGCCTCTGGGTATTCGTGGACCAGTGATTATGTCACAGTCACCGGAGATCTGTGCGCAGATCTCCTCTCCAATATTGCATCTGAACAACGCGCGAAGGTCGTCTACGAATATCTTTACCGGCAAATCAACGATCAAAAAGTGCGGGAAACCATCGACTTCCTGCTGAATCGGGAAGAGGCGCATAACGCCATGTTCCGTGAGGCGTTTAACAAAGTACAGGATACCGGATCCAACCAAGATTTTGGAACGACGAAGGCTGCAAAAATGTATTTCAGCATGTCGAATCCTTCCCCCAACTCCACCTTTCCCAACACAGAGGTCACGCCGCCCTCCTTTCAATAAACGGAGCACGAATCCCGTAATTTGTCACATTTATCGATAAAGCACGCCGCAAATGGGGATCAACCCATCTCGCAGCGTGCTTTTTGACACTTTTCGCCTGCTTCACTTTGCAAACCGCTTCAAAACGGATATAATAACAATATCATCCTGTAAAATTTATTATTGGGAGGGATCAGCGATGCCTTATATCGCAACGCAGGTGAGCACACCGCTCACCCCGGAGAAGGAAAAAGTGCTCAAGGAAAGATTCGGCCAGGCAATCGAATTGCTCGGCAAAACGGAAAGCTGGCTCATGCTCTCTTTTGCCGACAATTGCCGCCTATGGTTCCAAGGGAACCAGGAGCAACCCAGCGCCTTTATATGCATTAAATTATTTGGAAAGGCCTCACCGGCAGCATACGAAAAAATGACTGCCGCGGTCACACAGATTCTTTCCGAGGAGCTTTCCCTTGAGCCAAGCCGGATCTATGTGCAATATGAGGAAGTCAATCACTGGGGCTGGAATGGGCGCAATTTTTAAATCCGAAGCAGGAAAGAAGGGCTATCTATGTCTCATACGGATCGAGTGCTGGATGCCATTTGCAATAAGATGGATCGATTGATTGAAAACCAAAAGCAGATTGAGCGCCGCCTCGCTTCGCTGGAACGCGTATGCGCTCAGCAAGGAAAGAGCCAAAAAAAGCTTACGGTAAGCGTCCGAAAACCGGAAAAGGAATAAATCCAGCCGGATTGTCGGAGAATAAAAGGAACCGAATCGTTCAAAAAAGAGCCGGGCCAGCGCCGGCTTTTGCCCGGAGGACCGCTTATGAAACAGACGCAAAAGAAACGAAAAAAGAAACAATATAAAAAATGGCCTTGGGTTGCCGCCATCCTCGCGCTGTTGGTGATCGCAGTGGTCGTGTTCGCAGGCGCGCGTCTTGCTGCTGAAAAAGAGCAAAGTGCATGCGTTTATCTGCGGGAAGGTGCGCTCTATTTACAGCGGTCACCGGGGGACGATCCCATCCGCGTGGCGGATGCATTTGATGAGAGCGGCGGCGCATATGTCAGCCAAACCGCGTCCGGGGATTTTTTGCTCTATCCCTCAAACCTGCGCAAAGCAGCGGATGGGTCCATCAGCGGATATGACCTTTATGGCGCGCCTGCGCGCGGTCGTGAGGCCGGCAAGGAATTTTTGATCGCACAGGATGTTTCCGGCAAACCGGAAGAGCTAACGGAGGAATCCTCCATTTTTTACCTGCGGGCGGAAACGGACGGGGCAGGTACGCTTTGTGCATATCACCTCCCTAAGCGTGAAGAAGTCGTCATTGATACCGAAGTGACCGCTTTTCAGCAAATCGGCGGAAAAGACAGCCCGCTTTGCTATCTCCGGAAAGAAGGCGGCAGTCAGGTGCTCTATGCCTATAACGGAACCGCCAAAACAGAGTTGGACCGCGCAGTGGCCGAATTCCACCTTTATCCTACACAGGCCTCTTGGGAGCTCTTTTATCTCAAGGCACAGGAGCAGGATGGTATTTTTTCACTTTATAAACAGACAAAAACTACAAACGCCCAGCTAGTGGCCGAAGGCGTAGCCTCCGTTCGTTTCGATCAATATGCGCCGGGCGGCCCGCTTTATTACCTGTGCCCCAGCGCAGAGCAGCTTAGCTGGACGGATCTGATTGAGGATGATAAAAAGGAGGAGGACGCAGCTTTACAGGAGCCAAAGCTCACTGATTTTGTGGGCGGCGTGCTGGACTCTCTGCTGAATTTCAGCGAATATGGCTCCGGCGCTTATCACACAGCGCTCACAGCGTATAACGAAAAACTCAAGCGCGATAAAATTCGGGAAGAACTCTCCTCGCTGGATGCAGAAGCTCTATTCGGCGGCTTGCGCTACGATTGCTACGCCTTCACCGGCACAAATTCCCTACTGCTTGCGGGAGGCCTGCATTTAGACAGCCTCTACGCCGCCAGCGCCGCTTCTCCCGCAATCGTTTCCTACTCCTACTCTCTCAATCAAAAGGATCGTTTGCAGATCTCCGCGCTGGATGACGAATGGATTGCACAGGCACAGGAGGAAGGCTGGGAAGCTCTGTTGACCAAGCTTGCCCAGCAGGCTCTGAGCCCCGCCCTCGCACTGACTACGGTAAAGGATGGGAAACCTGTATCTTCCGCGATAGAGCAGGTGCCACAGGAGACCGCCTTTGCGTTTTCTAACGATGGCGCGCACCTTTATCTGCTCGAAGAGATGGAGCAGGGCGGCACACTCACTCGCGCCACAGTCTCCGCCACTGGTTTAACGGAAAAAACGAAGATTGACACCAACGTTTCCCGCTATATCGTTTCGAAAGATACCGTTTATTATCTCAAGGGCAGCAATGTGCAGTCCGGCACTCTGTACAAATTCACCTACAGCGAATCCGTGCTCATCGAAAACGACGTGCGTTCCTTAGAGCAATTATCAGATGGTAATTTACTGTATTATCAAAAATCTGCTGATGGTAATACCGCCCTTTTCCTGCTTCAGGATGGGGAAGCGGTACAAGTGGGCGAGCATGTATTACTGGGATCGGTCAAATACAGCCCGACGAAAGAGCTTTTCTTCATCCGAAATCCAAAGGGCGGCGCCGGGGAGCTGTGTTTATACCATGATTCGGGAAAAACAGAAAAAATAGATGAAAAGGTGCAGAAGGTGTTCTTTTAATCCATCAAACACATCAACTGCGGGGTGCCGCAACATGCAAAGCATGTTGCGGCACCCCGAATCATTTAAAACAGCCCAAGCCGGTCGCACAGCTCCCGTAGGGAGGCCTCATTTGCAGCGAAACGCTTCACATCCCCTCCCACAAATGCTTTGGCGTCCGCTAAGGTAAACACCCTGGTAAGCTCCGTTTCCTTCCCATCCGGAGCAGTGCTTTGATAGGTCCATCCGACTGTGCCGCCGTTATCGATCAAGGCGAGTATCAATACTGCATAGGCGCGCATTTTCGCATCAAACGCTTTACAATCTGCGGGCGCAACCGGCTTTTTAAAATCCAATATAATACCATATGGTTCACTGGAGGTAGTCAGCCGGATGGAAAAGGAGCCGAGCACCGTTTCAATCCGTAGAGCGCCAAGCAGTTCCATATCCTTGGGCGCTGCGCCGATATAAGTGACCCGCTTTTGAAAGATATCTTTCAAAAGCGCATCAGAGCCGAGATCCTCCAGCTTCTCCATCCCCTCAATACGCCGCTCGGTTTGTGAATCAGCAAGCTCCACCTGCGCATTCGCATCCCAGACAGGCAATTGCGCCCCTTGCCCTTGATAAACAATCTGCTGAATGCCGGTATCCCTTGTATGAACGATCCAACCACTTTGCGCACTCTCTGATGCTGAAAAAAGTGGAAAGCGGGTTGTGGTAGCGGTGAGATAGAGCTTCCCATCCATCTCATAGTAGCTGAGCTCACGAAGGCCTGTTTTTCCATCCGCCGATTGAAGGATGAAGGCCAGATCGCCGTTTCCCAGCCTGGAAAGGGAGGAGACCGCTATCTCCTCGGCCGGAATTACCTTCATGCTGCAACCAAATGCAATCAGCCCAATCAGCAAGGCTGCCAGCAAAGCTGCTGCGGCTCCGACGAAAAGCATTTTTCGTCTGCTTTGCTTCCATCGCTTTGAAAGCCTGTCTAACACTTTCCTTTCCCTAGCGTCATAAAAGAATTCCCTTTTTGAAATGGTTTCATATTCCGCTTTACAAGCTGGGCAATTTTGCAGATGTCCCTCTACCAACGCCCGGCTGCCGGCGCTACACACCTCGTCGATATAGAGCGGAAGCAGATCTCGTATGATATCACATGTGATCCGATCCATTTTGCTTCACCTCAAATAAATCCAATATTTTTCGTTTCGCCCTAAAATAAGTCACCCGTGCCCAGCTCTCAGATTTCTCGAACAGAGCGGCGATCTCTGCAAACGAAAGCTCCCCGAACACCCTCATGGAAAACACTTCTTTATACGGTTCCTCCAGCGTATGCAGCAGCTGATAGAGCTGAAAAGCCTCCTCCCTGCTGAGCAGCTGGTCGAAAAGATCTTCCTCTAGAAGATGATCCTTGGAAAATTTTTCTTCTTTTTTACGCTGTAAAGAAAAAAGCGTATTTTTGGCGATCTGGCAAAGCCACACGCTGATTTTGCAATCTCCCCGGAATCGATCAAGCTGCTTCAAAGCTTT
>OHDA01000948.1_pt1 | contig 12219 bp, 12 predicted proteins | sample 1566881 | NCBI WGS metagenome assembly OHDA01 (sample SAMEA3879585, study PRJEB24766) | human gut metagenome | biome: human-associated habitat; feature: feces | place: USA | collected 1985/1987
TGATGAAGAGGTGGAATATCTGGATGCTGCGGGCGAGAAGCAGAAGGCGCCGCGTTATAAATTGAATATCATTTTGGATTCGCAGAAAACACCAATCGAGCAGTTGAGTTCTATGCTGGCGGTTGGTGGTTTATTTTTGACCTTGAACAGGCAGATCGCGCTGAAGGTGGAGAAGGAAGAAACGCCTTGTTATGCGTTTGACGATACGACGATCATCAAAGACAGCCTGTCGATTACGCAGACGGCGCTGGAGGAAACGCCGAACCGGTATAAGATCGGTTATTTTGACCCGTCGCAGAACTGGACGGAGATCAAGGTGGTGGTCGAGGATCTGGAAGCGCAGCTGGAGCAGGACGGCAGGATCATTGAAAAGACGATCACGTTGGCGGGGTGTACGTCGCAGAATCAGGCGCTTCGTGTGGCGCGGCTGTATCGTGATTTGAATAAGACCTGTTCGATTTCGATTTCGTTCAGTGTGGCGACGCAGGGCATGAGCCTGGAATGCGGCGATGTGATCACTGTTTCCTATGGTGGCATTTTTACGGAGATGCCTTTCAGAATCACGGAGATCGACGAAACTAACGCCGGGACTTATCAGTTGACCTGCCGGCAGTATAATCCGTCGATTTATAACGACGAGCTGGGCGCGCCGATCGTGATGCCTGATTATACAAATTCTAAACCGCCGTATACGACGACGCCGCCTTCGGTAATGGGGCTGACTGTTGAGGAGAACAGCTGGACCAGCGCGGAAGGCATTTTGCAGATGGGCATGGATATCACGTGGGACGATATGTATTATACATATCTGGATCACTATTCTGTCAGTCTGTCTCGGGACGGCGAGAGTTATAAAACGTACTCGTCAACTTTTGATACAAGTGCGACGCTGACAGGTTTACAGCAGGGTGTTTATTGGGTATCGGTGCAGGCTGTTAGCCGCGACGGTGTCAAGGGCGCGCCGGCGATCACAATGGTAGAGATCACTGGCAGGGATAAGCCGCCGCCGGATGTGACTTTGCTGGATGCAGAGCTGCTGCCGGATGGTACGCGCCGTTTTTGGTGGAATTTTACTTATCCAAAGGTCAACGATATTGCCGGGTTTAAGATCAAGTATACGCAGGGCAGCAATCCGCAGTGGCAAACGGCTTTTGAGCTGCACAGCGGTATTATTACGTCGCAGCCTTTTGAAACGCAGGCGCTGCGTCAGGGTGTGCATACGGTTATGATCAAGGCAGTCGATAATGGCGGCAACGAGAGTGTCAATGCGGCTTATGCTGTTTTGAATCTGGGTGATCCGCTGGAGGAGAACGTACTTTGGAAAGTGGATTTGGCTGAGAATAACTGGGAAAAAGTAGAGCACGACGGCGTTGTGGAAAATGGCGTGCTGAAAGGACAGTCGATCAATGATGATTTACTGCTGCTGGCACATCTGCAGCCATTGGCTGGCGGTCAGCTGTGGCTCGAGTATGGGTTGAATTCGCCGTCTACAGTCAAATATTGCCTGGGCAGCGGCAGTTTAGCGTGGTCTGCGCCAGTGGAAACTGCCTGGGGTGAAGCGCTGAATAATTACTGGCGTTTCAGCGGTATTTTTAAACCGTATACCGGAAAAATTGTTATCAATGCAACGGATTCGCTGCACTTGGAAGTACATTCTCTGCCTGAGGCAGGGAACAGAGCTGAGGTGAACAAGTTGAATGCTATTATCGATGTGCCGGATCGGGTCGAGAATTTCAGTAATCTGCTGATTCCGGCGGAAGGGCTTACTTTGCCGATCAAGACGCCATATTACTATACGACGTCTGTGCGGATCAATGCTATTCAGAGTGCGCTGGCGGTCGCTAATGTCAGGATCATTACAAGAAACCCTTGTAAGATTCAGATCATTGATGGGGAAGGTCAGCCTGTGGAAGCAGTTTGTGATTTGACCTGGCAGGGATTTAGAAGGGAGCTGGTATAAAATGCAAATACCTAAATTTATCAAGGATATCAAAAAATATTTTATGTATGAAGGGTCTGCGACACCGACAACACAGGACGATCTGCAGGCCTATATGAAAAATGAGCATGAAACGCTGGAATGCCTTGTCGATGGTTTGTGGCAACCGGAAACGGAATATCAGGAAGGACATGTGGTAAGAAGCCCGAATATGCCCAAAGGTATTGAGGCCAGAGTAAAAACTGGCGGCTATTCTGCAACTAACGAACCGGACTGGAAGGTCAATGCAACTGAAATCAGTGATGGTTCGGTAGTGTGGGAAAAGATCGCCCGATTTAATAATATCGAAGTTACAGGTGATGTTACCGGCAGCGGAGCAGTTGATAATGGCGGACAGGTGATGCTGAATCTGGAGCTGCCGGATAAAGTAACTGCAGGCACAGTGGGTGACACCGCCGCTGCTAATCTTGGCAATGGCGCTACGTTTACAGTTCCTTATTTGACTGTTGATGAAAAAGGTCGGGTCACTGATTATGATAAACGCGATTTGACGTTGCCGACAGTATTTAATGAAAAATCTAATTTTACAGTTACTGCGAGTACAGAAACAACCTGGTCAGGAGGACCTGCAGCAGCAGATGGAAGAGGCAGTGTACTAACCAGGGTTGCAGGTATTGCTGCAGGTACTTATACTTTGCAGAATTTATTACAGCAATTGGTTTATAAAAGTCATACGCATGGTTCTCAAGTTTTTGGCAGTACAGGTAGTCCTAGTTATAATTGTAATTGTGATTATAATTGTGGTGGAGATTAATAAACTAAGGAGAAAATTTTATGGGTAAGTACTTAAAAAGAGAAATAAAAAGTATATTTTTAATGTTAGGCAATCAATGCAATATGAATTGCGCATATTGTTTGCAACATCCATTAGTAAATGAAGCAATATTAACTGAAATTAATCCTGAAATATATGATTTCCTCTGTGAAATGGCATATGAAAATGAAGGACACCGAATAAACATTAAATTTTATGGCGGTGAACCATTGCTTTATTTTGAAAATATTAAAACAGTTGTAGGAACTCTTAATAACCGAAATAGTGTTGAATTCATTTATTCTATTATTACTAATGGGAAGGCAATGACAGATGAAATGGTAAAGTTTTTTAACGAAAACAATATATCGGTTACGTTGAGTTGGGATGGGAATTCTGTTATGGAAACAAGAGGTTATGATATTTTTTCAGATCCAGTTCATTCTGCTAGATTACTTAAAATAAATAATTTAAACTTATCTGGAGTTATTTCGGCTGGTGCTTATCCTAAAGAATTGCTTGAATCGTTTCAACAAATATCAAATAAATATTACGGTATTCACGGTTATCATATATGTGTTAATTTAGATGAAATATTTGATACAGGGATAGCAAACAAGCAACTTTTAAAAGTTGATTATGAACGTGTTACTAAAGAAATGAAAGAAATAGTGAGTACGATAGATTCATATTTGACCTTTCAAAAAAGTAATAATGACTGTATTAAATTATTTTATATTAATTCATTAATTAATAGATTAAATGATTTTTGTATTAAAACAGAAAGTAATTGGAATTATAGTACAGTTTTTTGTGGTAATGGACTTTCCATATTGAATATGGATTTACAGGGGAACCTTTATTCTTGTCACAATACTAGCGAAAAAATAGGAACTATCAATGATGCGTTTTATAAATATTTAAATAGAGTTCTGTATACTGATAATACTTCTACAAATATAGAAAATTGTAAATCTTGCAGAGTTTTTGCATTGTGTCGTGGTGGTTGCAAACTTGTAAAGATGAAAGCAAGAAAAACTGGATATTGTGAATTAAAGCAAGCAGTATTTTTACCAGTAATTGATTATGTAGAAACTATAGGTGCTAGGTGTAAGGAGGATGTAATATGTTGACAGTATTATATAATGACGATTTGGTGGAGGGTAATTATCCAAAGAACCCGAAAGTGAAATTTGAAGTAAAGGATTCTAGTATTATATGTCATTATAATGAAGAGGATACAGATGATCAGGATAAAAAGATAATTGATTATGATGTAATTCAAAAATTAGATTCATATAATTCGTATGCATTAGTTAAAAAAGGTAGTTGCTTCCCAATAAAAATTGAAAAGAAAGTGCATATGTCTACTTGTTTACTATTAAATCTCAATAAACTGGGGACAGCTATTAAAGAAGATTTTGGACGCATAGCATTGCTTTATAGCTACTCTATTATTGCTCAAATAGATACTGGTATGATAGCAGAAAATAATTCTGATATTGTGATTAATGTTATGGGGTGCTCCAAAAAAGATATAGAGATTGTTGCTGATTCGAAATATGAAATGAAGCCTTTAAGTATGTTAAATGGCAAATATCCAAGAGAAACACTTTGGGATAATTATTCTTTGATTGTAAATGGCAATGAATATAAAGCAGATAGATGGGGGAATGTTTTGGAAGGAAATAATGATATTCCTTTAGTTTGCTCTGATGGCAAAGATTATATTGAGTTTAAGATAATAAAGTATAAGGGATTTTTTACTGAACAAAAATTAAATAGAAATATTGATGATGAAGAAGTATTTATAGAAAGCAGTGTTGGATTATGTAATCCTACTAGAATAAAACTTCAAAATGGGGTAGCTGATTTTAGAATATACCCTTTTGGTTACAGAGGGGCAGGAAAGATTAAATTGGGAAGAAAATGGTATAGCGTATGGAATGATTACAGCTTTGATTTTGCTTAGAGGGATGTTATATGGAAAAAATAATAATATATTTGGGAAGCAAATGTAATATGAATTGCCCTTATTGTCATAGAGAAATTGCGGAGTCAGAAATAGGTATTTCTGATAAATTATTAGAGTTTCTAAAAAAACGAAGATGTACGATAACTTTTAAAGGTGGAGAACCAACTTTATATATGGATGATATAAAAAAGGTGGTTAATGCTGCTGATAAAGCTGTTTTTGAAATAAGTACTAACGGAATGTTTTTGGAAAAATATATTGAATATTTCAGGAAACACCAATTTAAAATTTTTATATCATATGATGGTGATAATAATAGGGTTAGAGGTTTTGATCCTTTTACAAAGGTATTAAATTATCCTTGGCTAGGCGTATCAAGCACTTTATCTCATGGAAATACGGATGTGGATAGTATTTTAGATAATTTTGCAGAAAAAAGTCTTATAATTGGTAGGCATCTTGGTTTTTATCCTCATTTAGTCCATTGTACTAATTCGCAGAACAGAGAATATGCGCTTACTGATGAAGATTATAATAGTATTTTAGAACAGTTTAAGAAGTGTATTTATAGATATTTGGATGATATAGCTAAATTTAGTACTGTTAATTTAAGATATCGGGATTTATATCTTAGCCTCAGAAAAAAATTAGAGAACCATTATACATTTGGAGAAACAGCATGTGCGAACAAAAATACTCAAAGAATTGATACAACAGGCAAGTGGTATAACTGCTTATATATTAGGGATACGTTTCTTTCAAAGGATAATTGGATTGACATTCAGAAGAATATCATCTGTTCTATATCACCTAAATGTGAAAAGTGCACAGTGTATGATATGTGCGGAGGGGGCTGCATAAAATCTTTGAATCATGCTAAGGAATGTGAGTTTTATAAGAAACTTTATACATGGTTTAAAGGGTTTTATTTTCAAAACAAAGATATTTTGGAAGGGATGGAATGTTATGGTGCAACGACCAACCCAAAATGATTTAATTACAATAATTCGAAGTATATTGCAGAAAAGTAATGGACAGGTTTGGGTATTGGAGTACTAAAAAGCTTCATAAAATTCCACATTATTCAGATAATACTTTGGAGAGCTGTTCTTTAGAACGGGCAAAGAATCTTGGATATAAAAATATTTTGTGGTCGGGTGGTATTGACTCTACATTTATCATATGTGCATATATAAAAGCAAAAGTCCCGTTCTCTGTTGTTTGCGATGATCGCAGCCTTAGAGACGGGACTATGTTTTATGAATGGCTGTTAAAACAGGATATTAACATCATAAAATTTGATAATATTTGTGGAGCTTATGATCTGGATGATCTTGTTCATGGTGATGTGGCGGATCTACTTTTTTCTCCTGACGAAAAGAGAAGAACAACTTTGCCGGATGATATTTCTTTCTATGAAAATATGGCCGCTATCCCTGATAGGGATAGACTATATAATCAGGTATTAGAATACGGTAAACTTTTGGGGAAACCAACAGATAACAATAATCATATTATTCGACTGCTAAATTTTGGAAGCATGTATTTTCACGGTAGAGACGAGTTGAATTATATAATTTTTCCTCTTCGTAAAATAACTGCTTTTTTTGATACCTCTGAATTTAATAATATCGCTTATACTCAATATTGGGAGAGAACGATCTTAGATGATAAGCCGGAAATGCACAGATTCATTTGTGATGTTACTCAGGATGAAAGGATGATGTGGGGAGTTTACCGTTCCCCAACGATGATTCCGCCCCGATTACCAAGAATAGACTTTAATTTTAAAAGCTGGGATGGGGAATGACTATGGAATCAGGATTTTTTAAATGGACGAAAGGAAGTTCTTTAAATTATAGTACTTCTATTGCCTCGTCTTGGATATGGGCCCCGGCAATATTTATAAGTTCTCAGCAGGCATATACAAATGGAATTGCTGGATTTTTGATGTTTTTTCTGCCAAATTTTTTTACTTTGATGTTGTTTGGATATGTTGCGAGTTATGTACGTCAAAGGATTGAGGGTTATACAGTAATAGATGCGTTGAGAGCAAGTCCTGTTTATCAGCAGTATATTCATTTGGGGATATATATTCTTATCGTTTTATGTTCCACATGTACGCAAATAATAGGAATGCAAATGTTGTTAAATGTATTCATAAAAGATAAGATGCTCATAGCGATAGTGTTATCAGTGTTTGCAGTAGTACTTGTTTGGAAGCAGGGACTGAAAGCTTCAATTATAACAGATGCATATAAATATATTGTGATGCTTATATGCGCGGTGATATTACTTGTAAATGGTGAAATAAATTTTAGTGGTATCTCTGTTCAATCAAGTTGGGATATGTTTAAATCCTTTGGCGCGATTACAGCATTAGGATTACTTTCAGGGGTATATTCAGATATGACATTATGGCAAAGAGCCTTTTCTATTCCTAAGGAAAATGTAAAAAAGTGTTTTGTGAAAGCAGGTTATGGTTTTGCCATAATTCCGCTTATTTTTGGTATGATAGGATTTTATTGCGGAGGAAACGGTGATAGGTGGTCTTTGCCGGTACAGTATTCTTCTGGAATCTTAAACGTTGTGCTGATAATTTGTGTTACTTCCACTTTGATGGCTACGTTAGATTCAAATTTATGTGCCATGGCTGCTATACCGTGTAAGATGTTTGGTAAAAGGCTGATTTGGGGAAGAACTGCAATGAGTATGGTTTTAGTGATTGCGTGTGTATTAACCAGTACAGATTTGTTCAGTTTAACCTATATGTTTCTGGCGTATAATACATTAAGAGCATGTATTGCTATACCAACATTACTGATCATATTTGATTCTTATGATAAACGAAGATTATTTATTGCAACAGTAATAGCTATTTTTGTGGCACTCACAGGTTATCTTTTAACTACTAATTGGATATTTACAGTACTTGGTTTTATCATTCCAATTGCTGGATTTAAGCATAGGCAGTAAATTTTTGAAGGTGTTTACTGTGATATAAAATATCAACAAATATTTATATAAAATGAAATGTTAAGAAGGTGTATAAATGGAAGTGATTTTACAGATTATTACTGGCGTTGTAGTGACTTTTCTTTCGGCAGTGGTTTTGCGGATGCAGGACGAAGCGAAGAATGTGCAGCGGCAGCGTGAAATAGAAACGAAAAAACGTGACGATGATTTTCTGGCGATCAAAGAAGGCCTGTGTTCTCTGCTTAATGACCGTATCGATCAGGCGCATGAAAGATATACGGCGCAGGGTTATATGCCGGTGGAAAAACGTTATAAATTTCACCGTATTTATAATGCCTACCATGCGCTGGGCGGCAACGGTATCTGCACAGACCTGATGAAAAAACTGGAAAAGCTGCCGACTTGCCCGCCGGGAGAGCTGCAATAATGTGGCGTGTGTTTGTGGGTAAATTTCTAAGCAGCCTGCAGGTCGTGAGTGATAAACTTAATACCTATAATGTCAGAGAAATGCACATGATCAACTTCGTGTGCATTTATTTATGTCTGCTGTTTACGTTGTTTCTGTTGGGATGGGTCTATCAGTGGGTGGTTTTTAAGATCTTAGATTTGGAGATGCTGCTGAAGGGCGTTAATGTACTCGGCTCAGCAGGCATTTTGGCACTGCTGCGTTATGTTACCGATAAAGTTGCCAGCACGAAGATCATAATTGACAGAAATAATAATGGTATCCCTGACGACGAAGAGCTGTGCGATGATAAAACGAATGAAGTGAGCAGTAAAGTGGGTGATAATAATGTATGTAAGTAAACACTGGAGCGTGAGTGAATGGGATTGCTGGCGCAGAAATAAAAATGCTTATGCCTGGGATGATGAAAATGGCTGCCTGTGCACTGAAGACAGCAAAACGGAAAAACTGTTCAGGATTTTGGATAGTTTACGTGAATGCGATTCTGATTGGGTCATCAATACTACTGGCTATCATGCGGAATATGGTACCAGTTTTAAATCTGGTTTTCGGACGGTGGATGACGGTGTTAATGCTGCCTGCGGCGGTGCTGTAGGCAGCTATCACACCCGCGGCTGTGCGGCTGATATTCATGTAGCCGGTAAGGAGTACACGGCAGAGCAATTACAGGAGATGGTGCTGACGGCGGCAGGCTGGCAGGGGATTGATGGTTCGGAACTGGGTTTGGGCTGTTATGGTGACTGGCTGCATCTTGATACCCGCGGTTATTGCAGCAGGTGGTGATAGTGGTGCTGGAAGTTATAAAACGGTTGGTTGGAAATAAATATGTGCTATGTTTATTGGCTTGTTTTGCAGTATTTGCAGCAGGTTTTATCTGCTGTTATCAGAGGTATGTGCCTGCTTACGAAAAGCAGGTGGCTGTTTTGCAGGCCGCTGTTCAGGATTATCAAAACAGGGCGGCGCTGATAACGACTGTGCAGGAGGATATAAAAAGTGCAGTCGCTTATGTGCCGAAAGTGAACGGTGAAAAAACTGACGTGGAGTTTAGTGATGTTGGTAATCAGATAACGGTCAGATATAATGGTGAGGAAAGTGTCTTGCAGTCTGCGGTGGACGAAAAGCAGAAATTTGAACAGGGCAAGCTGGTTATTGATAGAACGCAGAAAACAGTTATTGATTTGACTGAAGCGTTTAATAAAGCGGTAGCGGCAGAGAGCAAAGTTAAAAGCAATACTCGTATGGGGAAAGTTGATTTTGGTGTTTTATATGATACCGATAGTAAAGATGCTTATGCCGGCATAAGGTATAATGCGAAAATGTTCGATATCGGCGCTTATCACGATGTTGACGGCGGTGCTGTTATGATTGGTGTGCATGGTAAATTTTAGTGGCTGGGTCTTAGGACCCGGCCCCATTTTTTTATTTTCCAGAGTAATAAAAAAGCAAGCTGCATGTAGCGGCTTGCTGTAAGGATTATTCTGTTTTTTTGGCAGCCAGTTTGTCGGCTGCGTATTTGGCGTGTGCCATCAGCAGATAGGGGATAGCAGCTTCTGTTTGGCACCAGGTTCTGATTTCCGGCGGCAGCAGCTGATTATAGTCATCTTCCGGTGCAATGATTTTTATAAAAAAGTCGCGGGGCTTGTTATAAGCCTGCATTATTTTGGCAATAAATTTTTCGGTTGGTTTAGTGGCGTTGGCGGTTTCGTAATAAAAATAATTAGAAGGCGCAACACCGATTTTAGCCGCCGCTTCCGCCTGGTTCAGCCCGGCTTCCAAACGGCATTTTAGTAATTGTTCGGCTAGATATTTAACGTCGATGCGGGCTTTGGTTTTTGCTGCTGCCATTCAGATTCCTCCAGTTGTTTTGTTTCTTGTTTTTCTATATTATAGCAAGTTTAACTGCGAAAAATCAAGAAAATCTAGAAGCGCAAAAGTGTAACTAATATTGTAGAAGGCAGCTAAAGGAAGATTAAGTATCTCTTTTGACTATCCAACTTCATTTGGTATATAATGAAAGCGGTTATTTATCTGCCGCAGGAAGTATTACGAGAAGTGAGGCGAATCTCATGGCAGTTATTTTTTATTTGAGCGGTACTGGCAACAGCCTGTATGCCGCTGAAAGTATCGCAAAGGAACTGGAAGCCTGCCGTTTGGAAGGCATTACCGGTTATTTAAAAGCGCCCTACGAGGTGCAGGATGAAGTGGTCGGTATCGTCTGCCCTGTGCATTGCATGGCTTTGCCGCCTGTTGTGGAGATTTTTCTGCAGCAGGTAAAAATGGTGCCGCAGTATATTTTTTTAGTAGTGACGATGGGCGCCATGTCGGGCCAGGCCTTAGGGCAGGGCAAAGAGCTTTTAGAGCAGCGTGAGCTGCGGTTGTCCTATGGCGCGCAGGCGGCGCTGCCTGATAACAGCATCGTTTTTCCGTCGCCGGCCGCAAGGAAGGAAAAGCTGCTGCGCGATGCTCCGTCAGAACTGGGGCTGATCGCCCGCAATATCAAAAACAAGCATGATAATTACAGTCATCTGGGCCGCAGCTTTTTATGGCAGCATGGCGGCACAGCTGTTGGCTGGTGGGTGCTGGAGAAAATGAAAAATATCGGCGCGTTGAGCTGCGATGCCGCTAAATGCGTAGGCTGCGGCATTTGCGCTACTGTCTGCCCGGCAGGCAATATCACGCTGTCAGAGGGCAAGCCGGCTTTCGGCACAGAGTGCCTGCATTGCTTTGGCTGCGCGCACTGGTGTCCGCAGACTGCTATCAGTCTGGGTAGCTTAAAACCCGATGATAAAACGCGTTACACGCATCCGGAGATCAAACCGGCGGAGCTGGCAGCGCAGAAGGAAAGGAAAGATGAAGTATGAAAACTTACGCTCCCGTAACGGCAGCAGTGCTGGAGGCCTTGAAGGCCGCTCTTGGCGCTGACTACGTTTGGACCGAGCCTGAAAAATTAGAGCAGTACCAGACGGACGAGGAGACCGATCCCCGCAAGTTCCATTTGCCGGAGGTAGTTGTTGCCCCGGCTGACGTGCAAGAGATCGCCGCTGTCGTCAAGCTGGCCAACCAGTATAATGTGCCTGTCACTGTCCGCGGCGGCGGCACCAGTCTGGCAGACGGCGCTATCCCGGTCTGCGGTGGTATTGTCCTGTTAATGGAACGTCTGAATAAGATCCTTGAGCTGAATGCCGAGGGTATGTATATGGAAGTTGAGGCCGGTGTGCGCACTGTCGATATCCAAAAATATGCCAACGAAGCAGGCTTTCTGTATGCGGGCGACCCCTGCAGCGCTGAAAGCTGTCTGATCGGCGGCAACCTTGCCACCAATGCGGGCGGCAATAAGGCGGTGCGTTACGGTGTGACCCGTGATCAGGTGTATGCGGTGGAGCTGGTAACGCCGACGGGCGAGATCGTGGAGCTGGGCGCCCGTTTGAAAAAATGTTCGACCGGCTACTGCCTGGAACAGCTGATCATGGGCAGTGAGGGCACTTTGGGCATCATTACCAAAGCGACGCTTAAATTGCAGCCGATCCCGCCGTACCGCTTTGATCTGCTGGCTGTGTTCGATGACCCGGTCAAGGCTTTGGACGTAGTGCCGAAGATCATGCAGGCCGGCATCAATCCGACCAGCGTGGAATATATGGACAATTCTTATGTGCGCGGCACGGCCGATTATCTGGAATTTAAGGGCGCGCCCCATTATGAGGACGGCATTTATGTTATCATCACGGTCGAGACCTTCAGTGAAGACGAGCTGGACCTGAAAATGGAGCAGCTGGACGAATTGTGCAGCGAAGCCGGCGCTATCGACGTGCTGGAAGCTGATGAGCGTATCTGGGATATGCGCCGCAACTGTCAGGAATCTGTGCGCCTGATCAGTCTGGTCTCCCTGACGGACGATGTGGTCGTGCCTGTCAACGAGATCGCTGGGACGATCAAGTTCATTATGCAGATCGGCGAAAAATATCCTTTCCCGGTCAAGATCAACGCCCATATCGGCGACGGCAACCTGCATATCGTTTTATGCAAATGCGAGCTGAGCGACGCAGAATGGG